>ERZ761603.326-NODE-326-length-40805-cov-41.503877_pt1 | contig 40805 bp, 32 predicted proteins | sample MGYA00511879_ERZ761603 | MGnify/ENA primary metagenome ERZ761603 (study PRJEB28899, sample SAMN02850040) | bioreactor sludge metagenome | biome: EBPR Sludge; feature: EBPR Bioreactor; material: flocular biomat | place: Australia: Thorneside Wastwater Treatment...
GGGCGAGCGCCGCCACCGCCTCGGCATCGCCCGGCGGCCGCTCGCGCAAGCGCTGCCAGGCCTCGGCCAGACTTTCCGCAGGATCGAGAAACTCGCTCAGCAAAGCATGGCCGCCGTCGGCCAGCGGCGTGGCACCGAACAGCACCGGTGTCGGCACGCCGGCCAGGCGAAGCGCCTCGAGACCGGCACGCTCACGCTGCCAGTGGCGTTCGCTGCGCCGTCCGATGAACAGCTTTGCCAGCACCCGCCGGCCCGCCACTTCGGCTTCGCCGACCAGGCGCTTGGCGGGCAGCACGCGCAACAGGCGGCGCATGATCAGCGGGCGCCCGTCGGCCAGCGCCAGCCGGAAAGGCACGGCCGGTTCGCGGCCCGCCAGCCGGAGTTGACTGGTGACTGTCCAGGGCACTGTGGTCATGGTCGTTCACCCGTTCGCCGGTCTATTCCCGACCCGCGAAGAACTGGAGGATGCGCGCGATGCGCTTGCGGTCACCTTCGTCAAGCCGGGAATGCTGCATGTAGTCGAGGAAGAAACGCAGGCGCTGGCAGCGCGACAGGCACTGCTTCGCCAGCTTGTCGAGACAGGCGAGGTCCTTGATGATCCGGTAGTCGAGCAGCGCACCGCGGTAAAAGCTGCCGCTCGGGCAGTCGATCAGGTAGACCGTCGGTGAAGGTGCGCCATCGACCAGCAGGTTGCGCCACTTCAGATCGTTATGGGCGAATCCGGCCTGGTGCAGGGTCCGCGCAATGTCGGCGACCTGCCGCGCGACCGACGCCACCCAGCGCCGATCCTGCAGGCGTGCATCGTTGGTTTCCGCCATCCGGGCCAGGTCCATCGTATCGCGAATCTCCTCGGTCACCAGAGCGCCACGTGCAAAGCTCCCGCAGCGACGCTCCAGGCCATAGGCCACGAGCGTGGCGGTCGGAATTCCCCAGCTCCGAAAAGCCAGCAGGTTCTGCCATTCGGCGCGCACCCGCGGTCGCCCGAACCAGCGACGCAAGCCAAACCAGCGGCGCACGATGCTCTTGCCCTGGGCGCTGCGGCTGTACCGCTTGATGTAGTAGCGACGCTCGCCAAGGCTGACGCGCAGCACCCTGCTGAGCGGATCGGAAGTGATCAGTTCGCCGTCGAGCAGAAAGACGCGATCGATGTCGCCAAACAGGGCCGCCACCGGGCTGGCCGAAAACTGCGGGTTGACGTACCAGTACTTCACGTCATCTCACCCCGGGCAAGCTTGCGTACATAACGTGCCTGCAGACGCTGCGCCTCACTGCTCAGTTCCGCCAGCAGGCGCGCCTCCTGGCACAGCACCAGCCGCAGCGGGCGGCAAAAATAGGCCTTCAGGAAGCGCAGCAAGTCGCGCTGCGTCAGGCCGATGTCGAGCGCCGAAAAATGAAGTGCGGCGAGATCCTTGTCACGCCAGCGGCGTGGTGTGTTCGCCCTGACCTGTGCCCGGTGCAGGTCGATCAGCGAAAGCCGGAGCCGTTCGGCCGTCGGCGGTGGGTCGAGGTGGAGCAGGAAATGACAGAGATAGAAGTCACGATGGTTGACCCCGCCCGTGTGCATGAGCCTCGCCATCTCGGCGACGCGATCGAGCAAGGCGCGCTTCAGCCCGACAGCGGGCGGACTGGCCGGCCAGGCAGCGCAGAAATCCTCCAGGCTGACCGTCGGCGCCAGTTCTTCGGTGACGATGAACGAGAGCTGGCGCGCCGGATTTTCGCCGCGCCGGCCGAAAGCAACCGGCCGCATGGTATCGACGCCAAGTTCGCGCAAGCGCCGGATCGCTCGCCACTCGTTCTCGGCGCCGAGGACCGGCAGGCGCAGGCGAAGCAGGTTCTTGACGATCTCCGCCCAGCCAACCCCGCGGTGAATCTTGACGAAATAGCCACGTCCCGCGATTTCCGTGCGCAGGGTGCGGCGTGCCTCGAGTTCGCGAAACACTTCGCCAGCCAGCGTCTCGACCGCAGCAAAGGGATCGCCTGCCGACCACAGCGAGCGAAACGGCTCGTCGAGACAAAGGACGTGCGACTTCATCGCAAGATCACGTCGGCCGCCTGTTCGGCATTGCCATAGATGTCGGCGTGCTCGGCATAGGCCAGACCGTTGGCCTGCCAGCGCCGGCGTGCCGCCTCATCGTTCAGCATGTACCGCAATGCCCGGTCGAGAGCGGCCTGTTCGAACGGCTCGGGGAGTACCACCCCGGCATCGGCCTCGGCGATGTAATGCGCATAACCGCAGGCACTGGTGGTGAGCACCGGCAGGCCCGCCACCACCGCCTCGAGCAGCACCATGCCGGCCGTTTCATTGTAGGCAGGATGGATCAGCAGGTCGGCGCCGAGAAGAAAGCGCGGGATGTCCGCCCGACCGGGCAGAATGCTGACACGTTCGGCCAGGCCGAGCAGGCGCGCCTGACCCTGAAAGAAACGCGGATCATCGTCGCCGATGGCCATCAGCCGGCAGCGGCTGCCGAGCGCCGGCGGCAAGGAAGCCAGCGCTTTCAGGCTGCGATCCAGTCCCTTGGTCCTGAAGCCCGAGCCGACCTGCAACAGCAGGTAGCCGCCGTGCAGCCCGAACTCGCTGCGCAGCGCCGCGCGAATCTCCGGCGCCTCGGGGGGCGCCCGACGGTCGCGCGCAATACCGGGCGGCAGCAGGTGGAAGCGTTCATCCGCAGTGCCGTAGTACTTCTGGAACAGCCGCTGTTGCAGCGGCGCGAGCGTCAGGATCGCGGTCTGGCTGTGCGCTCCGAAGACCGCCCGCTCGTAGGCGGCGAAATGGCGGTAGCGCCCTGTCCAGCGGTAGAGCGGGCCGCGCAAGGTGCGCGCCTTGTCCTCGAAACAGGGATCGGCAGCGAAATAGACATCGAGACCCGGCATCTTGTTGAAGCCGACCACCCGGTCGGCCGGATGAGCCGCCAGATGCCTCGACACCCAGGTGGTGAAACGGACATAACGCCGCTGATTGGTCAGCCCGCGCGCCGGAACCAGCCGCAGGTCGAAACCGGCAGGGAGCTCGCCACGCCATTCGAGCGTGTAGACGCGGATCGCATGACCGCGCTCCTGGCAAGCCAGCGCAATACGCAGGAAATCGCGCTGCAGGCCGCCGAACGGGAAGTACTTGTAGAGACAAAAGGCGATCTGCATCAGTCACTCCCCGTCCCGCCGAGCAGCCGGTCACCGGACGCAGCCATCACACCGGCGGTCCGTCGGTGGCAGGCGGCGGAGACTCGCTGTTCCTTCGCCCCTTGTAGCGGTTGTAACCCCACAGGTACTGACCCGGACATTGACGAATCAGGTGTTCGATCTCGTGGTTGATCTGTTGCGCCCGCTCCTCGATACTGCCGCGGATCGGCTGGGTCGGTTGCTGCAGGTGGAAATGGTAACCGGCACCCGCCGGCAGGCGTTCCGCCCAGACCATGATCACCGTGGCGCCGTCCGCGAGACGCGCGGCGAGCGTCATGGTGTATGCCGGTTTGCCGAAGAAGTCGAGCCAGCGCCCTTCCCCCGCCTTGGGCGCCTGATCCGGCAACATGCCGACCGCTTCACCGCGGCGCAGCGCCTTGATCAGGCTGCGCACGCCCGCCAGATCGGCCGCCGCCAGATGCAGTTGCGCGCGCGCCCGCCCCGTTTCGATCATCGCCTGCAGCCACACCCGCTTGGGCGGCCGGTAAAGCACGGTGATCGGTGCCCGGGTGGAAAGATACTGCGCCGTGATCTCGAAACAACCGAGATGCGGCGTCAGATAGAGAATCCCCTTGCCGCTGCGCATGGCCGCCTCGGCCAGTTCCCAACCCGAGACCGCGACCACCCGCGCCGCCGCCTCGTCGAGCGGTCGCAGCCAGATGCGCGCCAGTTCGAGGGCGCCCTTGCCGGCCTCCCGGATGGCCATCGGCTGCACCCGTCCGGCCTCGGCGTCACCCAGGGCGAGCCGCATGTTCTCGCGCATGTGCCGGCGGTAGGTCGGCGAAAACAACCAGGTGAGCCAGCCAAGCAGCGCACCCAGCGCATGCAGCCACGACAGCGGCAAGTGGCTGAAAAAGCGAAACAAGCTAAGCACTCGGGAGTCCGTTCGCGGTTGCTGTGAGATATTTGGCAGGTGGTCGCGCAATGAGCTTTGACGGGCGTGCCAGAGAAAAACTATAATTATCCATCCGCCGAGTTAATCAGGACAACTTGCAGGGCGGAGGGCGCCGCAGAAGCGGCCACCAAATACTGCTAAAGCGTCGTCTGCTCGAACCCCGGAGCCGGCCACGCGGCCGTTTCGGGGTTTTTCTTTTTTGGAGCAGAAGTCGCGTGAGCAAAGAATATCTCTTCACCTCGGAATCGGTGTCCGAAGGCCATCCCGACAAGGTCGCCGACCAGATTTCAGACGCCATCCTTGATGCCATCCTGAGCGATGACCCGCCGGCGCGGGTGGCCTGCGAAACCCTGGTCTCCACCGGGCTGGTCGTCATCTCGGGCGAAATCACCACCAAAGCACACATCAATTATCGCGAGATCGCTCAGGAGGCAGTGCGGCGCATCGGTTACGACAACTCCGAAATCGGCTTCGACTACAAGAGTTGCGCCATTCTGACCGCCATCAACCGCCAGTCGCCGGATATCGCACAAGGCGTCAACGAGGGGCAGGGCATCGACCTCGACCAGGGTGCCGGTGACCAGGGTCTGATGTTCGGCTACGCCTGCAACGAGACCGCCTCGCTGATGCCGCTGCCGATCCACTACGCCCACCGCATCATGCAGCGTCAGGCCGAGGTGCGACGCGACGGTCGCCTGCCGTGGCTGCGCCCGGACGCCAAGAGCCAGCTCAGCGTGCGCTACATCGACGGACGACCGGTGTCGATCGACACCGTCGTCGTGTCGACGCAGCACGACCCCGACGTGTCGCACGCCCAGATCTCGGAAGCCATCATCGAGGAAGTGATCAAGCCGGTGGTGCCCGGTGAACTGTTGACCGGCAACACCCGCTATCTGGTCAACCCGACCGGCCGCTTCGTCGTCGGCGGTCCGCACGGTGACTGTGGCCTGACCGGCCGCAAGATCATCGTCGACACCTATGGCGGTGCCGCGCGGCACGGCGGCGGCGCCTTCTCGGGCAAGGACCCGTCGAAGGTCGACCGTTCGGCCGCCTATGCCGCACGCTACGTCGCCAAGAATGTCGTCGCAGCCGGCCTGGCCGAGCGCTGCGAGGTGCAGGTGGCCTACGCGATCGGTGTCGCCCGGCCGGTCTCGCTGATGGTCAATACCTTCGGCACCGGCAGGGTGAGCGACGAACTGATCGTCGAGCTGATCGGCAAGCACTTCGATCTGCGTCCGAAAGGCATCATCCAGACGCTCAACCTGCTCCGCCCGATCTACCGCAAGACCGCCGCCTACGGCCACTTCGGACGGGATGAACCGGAGTTCACCTGGGAGGCAACCGACAAGGCCATCCTCCTGCGCGCTGAGGCCGGCCTCGCCTAAGCCACTTCGCCCAGCCCAACCCAAGGGGGGCCGTGCGGCCCCTTTTTTCTCCAGACGCTGCCAAACACCACCAACCATCCACATTCCGCGGTATAAACGGACGTACCCAGACCCTGCGCAACCAGCCAAGACCTGCCATGCTCAAGCGGATCAGCGTCCGACACCTCACCGTCGGCATGTACCTCAAGGAATTCTGCGGTTCCTGGATGGAGCATCCTTTTCTGCGCTCCTCCTTCGTCATCAGGGACGCGCAGGAAATTACCGCGATCCTGGCGAGCAGCATCAAGGAAGTCTGGATCGACACCGCCAAGGGACGGGATGTTCAGCCCGACGAACCGGCCACCTCGACAGCAGTAGCGGGGACCGAAGTCCACACCGAGCTGACCGGGGCGACCAGCGAGCAAAGCGACCTCGTCCCGGTCATCGCCGCTGCCGAATTCGCCCGTGCGGCCAGGATCGTCGCCCACTCGCGCCAGGCCGTCGCCTCGATGTTCGAGGAGGCACGCCTGGGCAAGGTGGTCGACACCGGCGGCGCGCAGCGCCTGGTGCAGGAGATCTCCGACTCGGTCAGCCGCAACGCCGGGGCGCTGATCAGCCTGGCGCGCCTGAAGACGGCCGACGATTACACCTACTTGCATTCGGTGGCGGTCTGCGCCCTGATGCTCGCCCTCGCCAGGCAACTGGCACTCGACGAACAACAGACCCGCCAGGCCGGCATTGCCGGGCTGTTGCACGATCTCGGCAAGGCAGCCATGCCGATCGAGGTGCTCAACAAGCCCGGCAAGCTGACCGATGCCGAGTTCGCGATCATCAGGTCGCACCCGGAGGCAGGTTACCGGATGCTGTGCGGGGCCGATGGCGTCGACCCGGTGACACTCGACGTCGTTCTCCACCACCACGAGAAGACCGACGGCTCAGGCTACCCGGCGCATCTGGAAGACGGACAGATCAGCCTGTTCGCCAGGATGGCGGCGGTCTGCGACGTCTATGACGCGATCACCTCCAACCGCCCCTACAAGGCCGGCTGGGACCCCGCCGAATCCCTGCGCAAGATGGCCGAATGGAGCACCGGACACTTCGACCCACGCGTCTTCCAGGCTTTCGTCAAGAGCATCGGCATCTATCCGATCGGTTCGCTGGTCCTGCTGAGCTGCGGTCGTCTCGGGGTGGTCATCGAGCAGGGAGCGGGATCGCTGCTCACTCCGCAGGTCAAGGTCTTCTTCTCGACCCGTTCCGGGGCACGTCTGCGCCCCGAGGTCATCAACCTCGGGCAACCCGCCTGTCCGTTCAGGATCGTCAGCCGCGAGGATCCGGCCAAGTGGAATTTCCCGGACCTCAACGAAATGTGGTGCGGCCGGCCGGGCTGAAGCCCAGGGCAGGCCTCCCCCAGCCTCATCTCGATTCGCCGACCCAGCCGGGGATGTGGCGCGACCTGCCCACTGCGATTCATGACAGTCGCCCGTGCCCCGCACGCGACCGCAAAGCGCTCAGCCCAGCAGGGCCAGGGCAGCACCTCACTTATGCTGACCGCGAGCGCCGACCAGGCGTGCCGTCGACGTCCCGGTCTCGTGCCCGAAGAGGCTCCAGCCCTGATACTGCGCGTGGGTGAAGAAGGCCAGTGCGAGCAGGCCGGCGAGCCAGTTGGTCTTGATCATCTCAGTCCTCGTCCGTCCGGCTGCCACCACTGCCCGGTTCGTCGCCGAGGTCGCTGTCGCGCCAGCGACGTGCTTCGAAGGCATCGCGCCGCCAGCGCGAGACGAGCGGGAAGATCGCCAGGAAGATCAGCAACAGCACATAGTTGGACCAGCCCGTCGGGTTGCGCACCACCTCGAGCGTGTCGACCACCGACTCGGCGTTGTCCTTGCCCAGCTCGTATTCGATCACCAGATGATAGGTCCCGGCGGGCACCGCCTGGAAAACCATCTCGTCGGCGGGCGACCCTTCGGACCAGCCCTCGCCATCCTCGACGCCCTTGTAGTGACTGATTTCCTGCAGACCGAGGTAGGCCTCACCGGTGTTCTTCTCGACCAGTGTGGTGTTGAGCGACAGCCAGTTGTTGAGCAGGTTGGTGTCATGGCGCACGAGCAGCGCCCGCGCGCGCTTCCTGAGCACGAAATCCTGGCTGATCAAGGTCGCCTCGTCGTTCTGTGGCGTCAGGACGAGGCGCTGTCTGAGTACCACCTGCGAGGCGAAGAGGAAGGCGAAGACGAGTTGCACGATGGTCGCTGCCAGAGCGAGCTGCCAGAACAGGCGACACGTCGCGCGGTGCGTCTCGGCCAGCGGGTTGGGTTGATTAGCGTAGACCCCGCGGCGCTTGGGCGGTGGCGTCCTGATGCCAAAGCCGGCGCACAACTCGACGGGGGACAGATATTCGCCTTGCGACCAGGTGGCCTCGCGGGCGTTCACCTCGCGCGACAGCAGTAGCGGCGGACAGACATAGTCCTCGAAGTCACAGCGTTCGCCCACCGCCACCCGCCAGTAGAATTCACCGACGACATAGATCACCTCGGCCTGACCACTGTTGAAGCGTTTGAATTCCTGCCCGTCGTGCCTGAACTTCGCTTGCCCGCGACCAACCGCTGGGGGGTTCGCCAGACTGCGCGCGAAGTTCCAGTGACCCTGGTCCTCGATCAGCCAGGCAAAGCCTTGCTGCGCGTCGAACAGCAGATATTCCGACCACGAGTAATCGCTGCCTGGCGAACCGCCGCTCCGGCGCAGGAAGCCGATCACCCGCCAGTCGCTGCCGAACAGCCTGCCCTGGCTGCCGAGCGGCAGCCAGGGCACTTCCCGCAAGGACTGTGCGGCGTGCGCGAGCAATCTGAAGTTCTCGTTCTCGACACCGATGATCGAACCGCAACTGTCGCAGGCAATGCTTTCGATGGCCGCCGAGTGAATGGCCAGCGGCGCCGCACAGTGCGGGCAATTGAAGGCGCGCGCGTCGACCTGCGACGCTCCCTCGGCAGCCGGCGGGCGTTCCGCCCGCAGATTGTCGAGCTGCAGATCGGCGAAGGCCACCGCCTGGCCGACGAAGACCAGGGGCGGTGTCTCGCTGTAGTCGATGGTCAGGCAGCGACCGTTGCCACGCAGATCAGCGGTTTGCACTGCGTAGCCGGCCGCCACCTTGAAGGGCAATTCTCCCTCGCCTGCGATGCAGCGCGCGGTCGCCAGATCGCTGACGATGAAACGACGCCCATCGAGGATGACCGGCATCTCGGGCGCCAGCGTCGCAAAGGCCGGCAGCGGATCGCTGACCGCCACCTGTGCGCTGACGATCAGTTCGCCAGCGGCTTCCGCCAGCCATGCACTCCGCCCGTCGTCGAACAGGATATGCCACTCATTCCAGAAACCTGCTTCATACTTGAGCTGAATGCGGCCGATGACGGCAAAGTGCCGGCGGCGAAAGCTGCCGCTGCTGCCGATCTGGAGCCGTGAGCTGTCTTCGAGCAGGTCGGCCATCCGCCCGAGGTTCTGCAGATCCTCGCCGCTGCGCAACAGCGTGCTGCGGCAGAAAGCGCAGACGACATAGATCGAGGTCGCCGCACGAAAGACGACCGGCGCTGCGCAGGACGGGCAACTGGCTCGCTTCACGGGCAGGGGTCCGGCGCCTTCGCCAAATCAGGCGAGCCGCAAGGGTCAGCCGAGACGGCTCAGCAAGTCGGCTTTCTTGGCGTCGAATTCGGCCTGCGACAGGATTCCCTTGCCGACCAGAGCGTGCAGCTTTTCCAGCGTCGCGACCACCTCGTCGGCACTGGCGGGTGGCACTGCGGCACTCGGCCGGGCGGTCGCCGGCGTGGCCTGCGCCAGTGCCGCGCTCATCGTCTGGCCGATGCCGAGGCCGGCCCCCAGACCGGCGCCCAGACCGGCAATCCCGCCCTCGTTCTGCGCCGCCAGCGGAATGCTGGTGGCCACCTGGTATTGCGTGTAGTGGCCCAGGTCACCGATCATGTTCATGCCGATGCGGGTGTCGAGGATCTTCTGCAGCTCCTCCGGCAGCGAGACGTTCTGCACGACGAAACTGTCGAGCGCCAACCCGTAACGCTCGAAAACTGTTGCCAGCCTGGCCTTGAGCGTGCGGCCGAGCTCGTCCTGGTTGGCTGCCATGTCGATGAAGGGCACCCCCGATTCACCGAACAGGTCGGTCATCGAAGCGATCACCAGATTGCGCAATTGCCCGTCGAGGTCGGCCACGGTGTACTGCTCGCGAGTCCCCGAAATCTCGCTGTGAAACTTGCGCGGATCGGTCAGCTTGTACGAGTAGATGCCGAAGGCGCGCAGCCGCACCATGCCGAAATCCTTGTCGCGAATGGTGACCGGATTCGGCGTTCCCCACTTGCAGTCGAGTTGCAGGCGGGTCGAGAAGAAGTAGACATCCGACTTGAAGGGAGACTCGAAAAGCTTGTCCCAGTTCTTCAGGTAGGTCAGCAGCGGCAGGGTGCGCGTCGTCAGCGTATACAGGCCGGGGCCGAAAACGTCGGCAACCTGCCCTTCGTTGACGAAAACGGCCATCTGCGATTCGCGGACCGTCAGTTGCGCGCCGTACTGAATCTCGAAATCCTGCATCGGATAGCGCTGGGCGAGCACGCCATCGCCCTCCTCGGTCCATTGAATGACATCGATGAACTGTTTTCTGATGAAATCCATGAGCGCCATGGCGATCTCCCGCAGCAGGTGGTGACAACCTGGCGCCCGGGCGGACGTCAGGGGGAAAGGAAATGGTCAGTAGGTCATGCAGGCGGCGTTGATCAGACCGACCGTGAGCGAGGCGATCGCCAGCAGGATGGCCGGGGCGATGCGCCCGGCCGGAATGTCCTCGTTCAGTTGCGGCAGCGTCAGGCGGATCGCCAGGTAGGCGAGAACCTGGATGACGCCGGCAATGGCGCCCCAGGCCACCAGATCGATCAGGGTATCGCTGTGCGCGATCACATTGGCAACCGGCAGGGCAAAGCCGAGCAGAGCGCCTGACAGGCTGACCGCGGCCGCACTGTTGCCGGCACGGATCAGCGCCACTTCGTGGTAGGGAGTGAGGTTGAGATAGACCAGCAGGAAAAGCGCCAGCAACCCCATCGCCACGGCAAAGTAGGCCAGAAAGGCGGGCAACATGGCCAACAGGTGGGTGGGCATCACGCTTCTCCTGTTTTCCGGCGCCCGAGAAGCGCCGGGATGTCTTTTCATCTGGTGACAGCGTAGCGTACCAGGCCGTTGAGGACCAGATTGTCCACCAGACGGAAAGGGATCTGCAAGTGCTCGACCAGGCGGGCGGCGGCACCACCGGTCAACAGACAGCGCGCGCCCGCGGCGTCGGCGATGCCGGCGAACATCCGCTCGATCGCCCCGAGTTGCGCCTGCAGGCAGCCGCTGACGATGGCATCCATGGTGTTGCGCGGTGCCGCACGAAAAACGCCGTTGGCGAGCGGCAACTGCGCCGTATTGCGCGCCAGTGCAGCGCGCATCAGCTCAAATCCGGGCAGGATGAGCCCCCCCTGGAACACCCCCTCCGCGTCGAGCAGATCGACCGTGGTCGCAGTGCCGGCGCAGACCACCAGGCAGGCGCTGTCGGATTCGGCGCGTGCACCGATCAGCGCCGCCCAGCGATCGGCGCCAAGCTGCGCCGGTGAGTCGTAGGCATTGCGCACACCGCAAGCGGCGGCACTGGCGTGCAGGAAGGAAACGGCGGTCCGGCGACCGGCAAGTACGGACGAAAGGCTCGCCGCGACGCTGGCTCCGGCAACATTGCAGACCACTGCGGACGCTGCGGCCGGCCATTCGTCGGCCGCCTCGGCGAGCCAGACGACGTCAGCGGTCGCCAGTACGCCGCTGTCCAGCCAGCGACTACCGTCATGGACGCCCCATTTGATCCGGCTGTTGCCGGCGTCGATCGCGATGATCATGCGACACGCAGCGACAGGTCGCCCGACAGACAACGTTCGATTCCGGCTGGCGTCTGCAGCAGTAGTGCCCCGTCATCATCCGCCCCGAGACAAAGCCCTTCGCCCTGGATTCTGCCGCCGTCCAGCAAGCGCACCGGCCGTTGTTGCCATGCATGATGCGCCTGCCAAGCGCTGCGCAGGCCGCTGAAACCGACCTGATCGAAACGATCGAGCACCACCGCCAGTTCGTTCAACACCGCGGCCAGCAAGCAATGCCGGTCGGGCAACGGCGACAGGGTCTGTGCCAGTGCCGCCGGGGGATGCAGGAATTCCTCTTCACCGGCGGGCGGCAACTGCAGGTTGAGACCGATGCCGATCACCGCCAGCATGCCGCCGGGTGACGACTCCAGTTCGATCAGGATGCCGCCCACCTTGCCGCCATCGAGCAGGATATCGTTTGGCCACTTGAGTCCGACGCCGCTGGCACCGGAGTGCTCGAGGGCACGTGCGACGGCCAGTCCGACCGCCAGCGACAGGCCCGAGAGGCGCGCCAGCGCCCCGCTGAAGCGCCAGAGCAGGGAAAAGGTCAGCCCGGCCGCCGGCGAGGACAGCCAGTGGCGGCCACGCCGGCCACGCCCGGCGGTTTGCCGGTCAGCCACCAACAGCGAACCGGACACGGCACCCTGTTGTGCCCGTTCGAGCAGCAGGGTGCTGGTCGAACTGCATTCGGCCAGCGCCTCGATCGTGAAGCGTTCGCTCAGCGGGCCGAGCAGCGCGGCGACGCGGGCCGGATCGATCAGACAGGGAAAGGAAGACTGGGCCATGGCTTGCGTCATCGGGAGCATGGCCACCATTATCGCCGATATCCCGCCGCTCAGGCTTCCCGCTCGTCGCCCCCGCCACCGTTGATGCCGAGCTCCTGAATCTTGCGCGTGATCGTGTTGCGCCCGATGCCGAGCGCCTGCGCCGCTTCGATCCGGCGGCCTCCCGTATACGTCAGGGCGCGGCTGATCAGCACGCGCTCGAAGGCATGCGTCAGTTTTTCATGCACCTGGCCGGGATCACCGAGCAAAAGTCGGTCCACCTCCTGCGCCAGGGCACTTTCCCAATCCTCATCAGGCACCGCGGGTCCCGCTTCGCGCAGCTCGGGCGGCAGGTCGGCCAGTTCGACCAGTTGGCCGGGAGCCATCACGGTCAACCAGTGGCAGAGATTTTCGAGCTGGCGGACGTTGCCCGAGAAATCGAGCGAGCAAAGGTGTTTCAATGCGGCGTCGGAGAAGCGCTTGCCTTCGACCCCGAGTTCCTTGGCACTCTTCTGCAGAAAGTGGCGTGCCAGGATCGGAATGTCCTCGCGACGTTCACGCAGACTGGGCAGGCGCACGCGAATCACGTTCAGCCGATGGAAGAGATCCTCGCGGAAAAGTCCCTGCCTGACCCGCGCTTCGAGATCCTGGTGCGTGGCAGCGATGATGCGCACCCTGGTTTTCAGTGGCGAATGGCCGCCCACCCGATAATAATGACCATCCGACAGCACCCGCAGCAGCCTCGTCTGCAACTCCGCCGGCATGTCGCCGATCTCGTCGAGAAACAGGGTGCCACCTTCAGCCTGTTCGAATCGCCCTTGCCGCTGCGCCGCCGCGCCGGTGAAGGCGCCACGTTCGTGGCCGAAGAGCTCCGATTCCAAGAGGTCACGCGGAATCGCCGCCGTATTGATGGCGATGAAAGGCTTGTCCGCCCGCGGACTGTGGCGATGCACGGCACGCGCCACCAATTCCTTGCCGGAGCCCGACTCGCCGGTGATTAGGACGGTGGCACTGGACTGGCTCAGTCGTCCGATGGCACGGAAGACCTCCTGCATCGCCGGCGCCTGACCGAGAATCTCGGGGGTCAGGCCCACCTCATTCGGCGCACCACTCTGGTGCAGGCTTTCGCCGATCGCACGCCGGATCAGTTCCAGCGCCTGGTCGACGTCGAAGGGTTTGGGCAGGTATTCGAAAGCCCCGCCCCGGAACGCCGACACCGCACTGTCGAGATCCGAATAGGCAGTCATGATGATCACCGGCAGCGCCGGGAAGCGCTCCTTGAACACCTGCAGCAACTCCAGCCCCGACTGACCCGGCATGCGAATATCGGAGACCAGCACCTGCGGCGCTTCGCCTCCAGCATCGAGGCGCGCCAGCGCTTCGGTTGCCGACGCGAAACTGCAGAATGGAATCTTTTCGCGCGCCAGGGTCTTCTCGAGGACCCAACGGATTGACTTGTCGTCGTCAACGATCCACACCGGTTTCATTGATTCCTCGGGAAGCTTGGCAATTGTCATCGAACTGTCTTCACCGGGAAGCAAAAAACCTGCCAGCCTGTTCAGATGAGCGGCAAACGGATCGTGAAACAGGTGCGACCGGGCTGGCTGTCGCATTCGATCGTGCCCTGGTGTTGCTGCACGAAGCTTTGCGCCAGGGTGAGGCCGAGACCGCTGCCGCCGGTCCGCCCGGACACCAGCGGGTAGAACATGCGTTCGCGAATGTCCTCGGCGATCCCCGGTCCATCGTCGATCACCTGTACCTCGAGCGCCAGGCGGTGGCGTCGCTTGAACAGGGTGACCTGACGCGCGGCACGGGTACGCAGGGTGATCTGACCGGGCGGGGACACACTGCCGTCGGGATGCCGGGTGATCGCCTGGGCAGCGTTCCTGGCAATGTTCAGAAAGACCTGGATCAACTGCTCGCGATCGCCAATCAGCTCTGGCAGACTGGTATCGTAATCGCGTTGGACGCCGAGCGCGGTTGGAAATTCGGCAGTCAGCAGGCTGCGCACCCGTTCAAGAATCTCGTGAATGTTCACCGGACCCGGCTGCATCGGGCGATGTGGCGAGAGCAGGCGGCGCATCAGATCCTGCAGGCGATCGGCTTCCTTGATGATGACCTGGGTATACTCGCGCAGGCCGGGATTGTTGAGTTCGTGTTCGAGCAACTGGGCGGCGCCGCGGATGCCACCCAGCGGATTCTTGATTTCGTGCACCAGGTTGCGGATCAGTTCGCGACTGGCGTGCTGCTGCTCGACCAGGCGCTCTTCGCGTGTCGCGCGTAGCTGCTGGTCGATGGGCCACAACTCGACCAGCAGACGGGCAGCCGGGGCATCGACCGGGTTCACGGTGCAGTTCAGTTGCAGCAACTCGCCACCAGCCAGACGCAACTCGATGTTCTGCCCAGTGAAACCCCAGCGATGCTCGAGCACGCTGCCCAGCGCCAGCAGCAGTTTCGCCGGGCATTCGATGACGCTGTCCAGGCGACAACCGACGAAGAGCTTTTGACTGATCGCCAGCAGGTTCTCGGCAGCCGGATTGAGATAGCGAATGGTCAGACGCTCGTCAAGCAGGGCCACCGCCGATGAGAGCAGATCCAGGCCACCGAAGGGATTCCCCGAGACGTCAGGCATCGGGTCCGAGCGACCGGAATTCGCGTGAACGATCAGCGAAGATTGGCAATTTCCTTCTGGATGGCCTCGATATTGCGCTGATGCAGCGCGACTTTATCCTTGTAGGGCTGCAGCCGCTCCTGCACCTTGCCGCCGCTGATCGCCCCGCCCTGCATGCGCTCGTTCGGCAGCACGATTGCCTCCTGTTCGCTAAGCTCCTTTTTCGCCTGCGCGACGTTCTTCTGTTCAGCCGCCAGTTCGGTCTCGAGAATGCGCCGGCGGTCGCCATCGCGTGATTTCTGCGTCTGTTCATCCACTTTCGGGAAGTTTGCCGGGGTGGACGTCTTGGTGGCCGGCAGCTTGGGGGCTGGCGCCAGATTGACCGGGTCGAGAACCAGTTTCCGGCAGCTTCTGGTGGGAACGTTCGAGTAAGTGATGCGCCCATCGGCATCGGCACACTTGTAGATGTCCTGCGCCTGCGCGGAAGCCGCCGCAAGCAATGGCAGGACGATCGAACAAAACAGGTATTGCGCTCTCATTGTCGTGGGATTCCCTTGTCGCAAACAGACCCGCGGCCGGAGACCCTCCACCGTGGGCCTGCGCCCTCTGAACAGGCGCAATGTAGCGGCCAACCAGAATCAATACTAACGCGTAAGGAAGGCGATCGGTAGACAAAAAAAGGACGGGCAAGCCCGTCCTTGCGGTTGTGCCGCTTGCTCAGCAACTGTAATACAGATCGAACTCGACCGGGTGCGTGGTCATGCGAACCTTGTTGACCTCGTCCATCTTCAGTTCGATATAGGCGTCAATCCAGTCGTCCGAGAACACGCCACCGCGGGTCAGGAAGTCGCGGTCCTTGTCGAGGGAAGCAAGCGCTTCCTCGAGGCTGGCACACACGGTCGGGATCTTCGCATCCTCTTCGGGCGGCAGATCGTAGAGGTTCTTGTCGGCCGGGTCACCGGGGTGAATCTTGTTCTGTATACCGTCAAGACCGGCCATCAACAGCGCCGAGAAGCACAGGTAGGGGTTGGCGATGGGGTCCGGGAAGCGGGTTTCGATGCGCCTTGCCTTGTCGGAAGCGACGTGCGGCACACGGATCGATGCCGAACGGTTCTTGGCCGAATAGGCGAGCTTGACCGGTGCCTCGTAGTGCGGCACCAGGCGCTTGTACGAGTTGGTCCCGGGGTTGGTGATGGCATTGAGCGCCTTGGCATGCTTGATGATGCCCCCGATGTAGAACAGGGCCAGTTCCGACAGACCAGCGTAACCGTTACCGGCAAACAGGTTCTTGCCATCCTTCCAGATCGACTGGTGGACGTGCATGCCTGAACCATTGTCGCCAACGATCGGCTTCGGCATGAAGGTCGCTGTCTTGCCGTACTGGTGAGCGACGTTATGCACCACATACTTGAGAACCTGGGTCCAGTCAGCACGCTTGACCAGCGTATTGAACAGGGTGCCGATCTCGCACTGCCCGGCAGTGGCAACTTCGTGATGGTGCACTTCAACCGGCACACCGAGCGACTCGAGCGTCAGGACCATCGCCGAACGGATATCGTGCAGGCTGTCGACCGGCGGCACAGGGAAGTAGCCACCCTTGATTCCCGGACGGTGGCCGGTACCGCCCTCGCCGTCGGATTTTTCGCCACTGGTCCACGCAGCTTCCTGCGAATAGATCTTCAGCGTGCAGCCCGACATGTCGACGCTCCACGACACCGAGTCGAAAATGAAGAACTCGGGTTCCGGCCCAAAGTAAGCCGTATCGCCGATTCCGCAGGACTTGAGATAAGCCTCGGCACGCTTGGCAATCGAGCGCGGATCGCGGTCGTAGCCACGGCCATCGGCCGGATCGACCACGTCGCAGGTGACGACCACGGTCGTTTCGTCGAAGAAGGGGTCGACATAGGCAGTGCTCGGATCGGGCATCAGTTGCATGTCCGAAGCCTGGATACCCTTCCAGCCGGCGATCGACGAACCATCGAAGGCGTGCCCATTCTCGAACTTGTCCTCACCGAAAGCGCTGACCGGTACGGTGACGTGCTGCTCCTTGCCACGGGTGTCGGTGAAACGAAAGTCCACGAATTTCGCTTCGTTATCTTTGACCATCTTGATTACGTCTTGCGGGCTTGCCATTGCAGAGTCTCCTGAACAGGTGCCGTTATCAGCGGCGACAGTAGAAAGTTAAGTGCGCGAGGGTACTAGCAGAAAACATGCCAACAAGTGCCCTGCCGACTGACCATTGTGCCACAAGCGTTCAATGCCTTAACCAGCTTTTTCGATGCACCATGTGGGGGGTACGCACTCCGACTGCATGCACACAAATGGTGCATGCCGTACGGTGGGTCGTCACACCCAGCGAACGAAGCAACTGATTTATACTCTCAGCTTTGCTGAACTTCCTCCGACAGGACCTCGAACGAGACATGGGAAAGCTGACTGATCTGCTGCAGCTGGCGCGGCAACGAGGACGAGAACTTGGCCTTCCTTACGCCGGAGCCCTGACGCCGCAGGAAGCGTATGCGGTCTGGCAGCTGGCGCCGGGCGCCAAGCTGGTCGATGTCCGCACGCGCGCCGAATGGGATTGGGTTGGGCGCATCCCTGGCGCCGTCGAGATCGAGTGGATGGGCTACCCCGAGAACCGGCCAAACAGCCATTTCCTCGCCCAACTGAAGCAACAGGTCGATCGCGAAGCGCTGCTGATGTTCATCTGCCGCAGCGGCGCACGCTCTCACCACGCCGCAGCACTGGTCAGCGAAACCGTGCAGCGCGAATGCTATAACGTGCTCGAGGGCTTTGAAGGTGCGCTGGACGCCAACGACCAGCGCGGCCATGTTGGCGGCTGGCGCCACGCCGGCCTGCCATGGCGTAGCTGAACCCTCCCTGAGCCAGCCGGTCCAGGCTGCATTGACATTGATTCGACACCATCACCCCCATGCAAACCGCCACCATCAGCTTTGACAAGTTCAACCAACTGCAGGACGACGACTGTCATCTGCGCATCCGGGCCGCCCGCGACCGACTGGGCAGGGAAGTCGTCCTGCTCTGCCACCATTATCAGCGCGCCGACGTCTATCAATATGCCGATCTGACAGGTGACTCGCTCAAGCTGTCGCGCCTGGCATCGCAAACCGATTCGCGCCTGATCGTATTCTGCGGAGTGCATTTCATGGCGGAGGTCGCCGACATCATGTCCAAGCCGGAACAGATCGCCATCCTGCCCGACCTGGCAGCCGGCTGCTCGATGGCCGATATGGCCAACCTGGCCAAGGTCGAACGCTGCTGGCGCGAGCTCGCCGAGGTGCTCGCGGTGGAGCAGGAGGTCACGCCGGTGACCTACATCAACTCGGCTGCCGACCTCAAGGCGTTCTGCGGAGAACATGGCGGTATCGTCTGTACCTCGTCGAATGCCGGAACGATTGCTGAATGGGCCTTTGCCCGTCGCGCCAAGATCCTTTTCTTTCCCGACCAGCACCTGGGCCGCTGGACCGGGTTCAAGATGGGTATCCCGCTCGACGAAATGATGGTCTGGGATCCCGATCTCGAGATGGGAGGCCTGACGGCCGGGCAGATCCGGCGTGCCCGGCTCCTGCTCTGGAAAGGTCATTGCTCGGTGCACCAGATGTTTCAGCCGGCACACATTCTGCGTTTTCGCAATCAACATCCGGACGGCCTGGTCATCGCGCATCCCGAATGCAGCTTCGAAGTCTGCCGGCAGTCGGACTTTGTCGGTTCGACCGAACACATCGTCAGGACGATCAAGGATGCCAAGGCCAATACGCGCTGGCTGGTAGGCACCGAGCTCAACCTGGTGAACCGCCTCGCCGAGGAAGTTCGGCACGAGGGCAAGATCGTCCAGTTCATGGCACCCACGGTATGCATGTGCTCGACGATGCAGCGCATCGATCCGCAGCACCTCGCCTGGACCCTGGAGAACCTGGCCGACGGAACGATCGTCAATCAGATTCAGGTACCCGAGCACGAACGGCAACTCGCCAAGCTGGCGCTGGAGCGAATGCTCGCCGTCTCCTGAAGCACGACATGAACCACCCACCGCAACCGCCAACCTGTCACGTTTACGGAATTCGCAACTGCGACACCATGAAGAAGGCTTTCGCTTGGCTGGCCGCTCATGCCGTGCCTTACAACTTCATGGACTATGGACAAGTGGGAGTATCCGTCGAGCGACTGGCTGACTGGAGCCGTCGGGTCGGCTGGCAATGCCTGCTCAATACGCGCGGCACCACCTGGCGCCGTCTGACCATGGAAGAGCGCAGCAACATCGACGAACACAAAGCGCTGAAACTGATGGCGGCACAACCAAGCCTGATCAGACGACCGGTCATCGATACCGGCAGCGCCTTGCTGATCGGTTTCGAGCCCCTGCACTATGCTGCCCACTTCGTGACGGGCAACGCATGAACGCCGACTGCGTATGGCGCTTCCTGTTCGATGACCTCGACATTGTCGGCGCCTTCGTCAGTCTTGGTCCGGTATGGGGGAAGCTGCTGGAAAATCGCGACTATCCGGCGGCGGTGGCCAGACTCCTCGGAGAAATGAGTGTCACCTGCCTGCTCCTCGGAGGCAATCTCAAGCAACCCGGCCGACTGACCATCCAGTTGCGTGGCAACGGCCCGGTCTCGCTGCTGATCATCGACTGCGACGAAAACCTGCAGATTCGCGGCATGGCCAGATGCCCCAGCCAGGTCGTGGACGGCTCCGTCCAGAAACTGTTTGGTGACGGGCAGTTGTTGCTCTCGCTCGACATGCCGTCGATGCGGGAGCCGTATCAGAGCATCGTGCCGCTTGACGGCGACAGCATCGCCACGGTCTTCGAGCACTACCTAATGCAGTCGGTTCAGTCGCCGGCGCGCTTTTTTTTGGCGGCCTCGGGCAAGGCAATCGCCGGTCTCATGCTGCAGAAACTGCCGGCTGCCGACCAGCACGACACGGATGGCTGGGCACGCGTCGAAGCGCTTGCCGCTACGGTAAAGCAATCCGAGCTGCTTGCCCTGCCGGCCGCCGAACTCCTGGGCCAGCTCTTCCCACAGGAAACCGTGCGCCTGTTCCCGCCCACGACTGTGGTCCACAACTGCCCCGAGGATTGGCACAAGGTGCGCGCGCTACTGCGTTCGCTCGGCCCCGGCGAAGTGTATGCCATCCTGCGGGAACACGGTGCAGTCGTCATCCAGGACGACATCTGCAATCGCGAATACCGATTCGACGCACCGGCGATCGACGAACTGTTTCGCGACACGTCAGCGACGCCACCCCGGACGCTGCACTGAGCCACCGGAAAAGCAAACGGAACTCCTCATTTACAGCAGCTTGCCGGGATTCATCAAACCCAGGGGATCCAGCGTCCGCTTGATGGCACGCATCATTTCGATCTCGATCGGGCTCTTGTAGCGCAGCAACTCCGCACGTTTCAACTGACCGATGCCGTGCTCGGCACTGATGCTGCCGCCCAGTTCATGGACCAGGTCATGCACCAGGCGGTTGACCTCGGGCTGCGCCGCCAAAAACGTCGCGTTTTCGCCGGCACCCGATTTTGACTGATTGTAGTGCAGGTTGCCATCGCCGATATGGCCGAAGGTGACGATGCGGATCTCGGGAAAGGCACGGCTGAGTGCTTGATCGGCACGCTCGACGAACTCCGGAATGCGCGAGATGGGCAGCGAGACATCGTGCTTGATGCTCAGCCCCTCGCTCTTCTGCGCCTCACCGATACTCTCGCGCAAGACCCACAGACGCCTGGCCTGCTCGCCACTCTGCGCCAGCAGCGCATCGTCGATCATCGACTGATCGAGCGCCGCGCCCAGAAATGATGTCAGCGCTTCACGCAGATCCGCGTCATCGCCGCCGGTCGAAAGCTCGACCAGCAAATGCCAGGAACTGGCCGGCAGCGCCGGGTGTGCGCCCGGGATATGCTTGCGCACCAGGTCGAGCGCCTTACCGGAAACCAGTTCGCAAGCGCTGAGCGCCGGACCGAAACGCCCCTGCAGTTCGCCCAGCAAGCGCACCGCCATCGCTGGCGAAGCAATCGCCAGCCAACCCGTGGCCTTCGCCCGTGGCAAGGGAAAGAGCTTCAACACCGCGGCCGTGATGATGCCGAGCGTTCCCTCGGCGCCGATAAAGAGGTGTTTCAAATCGTAGCCGGTATTGTCCTTGCGCAGGCCACGCAGACCATTCCAGATCTCGCCGCTGGGCAACACGACTTCGAGCCCGAGGGTCAGTTCGCGTGCATTGCCGTAACGCAGCACCTGCACGCCGCCCGCATTGGTGGACAGATTGCCACCGATCTGGCAGCTCCCTTCGGCGGCCAGCGCGAGAGGGAACAGACGCCCGGCACCAGCCGCTGCCTCCTGCAGCGCCTGCAGCACACAACCCGCCTCGACGGTCATTGTATTGTTGGCCGGATCGATTGCCCGAACGCGCTTGAGCCGGGAAAGACTGATCACCACCGAGCGGCCCACCGGTCCGGGAGTCGCCGCGCCACAGAGACTGGTGTTGCCACCCTGCGGCACCATGGCCACCCGCGCCCGCCCACAAACCCGGACGACGGCCGCTACGGCAGCCGTGCTGGCCGGCCGCGCAATGCAGATCGCCGTACCACGGTAGCGACCTCGCCAGTCGGCCAGATGGGCTGCCATGAGGTCGGCGGAAGTCAGCACGTTTTCCGCGCCCAGCAGTTCGCTGAGCTGACTGATCAGATGGGCATCATCCACGGGTGTTCGAACCTGCAATGCGGTGGTGCAGCGCAGCGCCGCCGCGCTGCCTTGACAGGAACCGCCCGGACCGGAGAGACTCGCGTACAGCCGGCGCCGGTTGATACGGCGGACAATGACCCATGGTAGCAGGGTCTTTGATAAAAAACGCGTTTGATGCGAAGATTCAGCCCATGCCAATCCCTTTCCGGCCCACGGGCATTTGATGCCTCCCTGGCAGTGCCATCGTGCGCACGGCAGGCCGCAATACCGTTGCCTCGATCGCCATGACGACCTTTCATCCAGACTCCCTCTCCCAACCGCAGACCTGCCTGGCCCGACGGCCGTCGGGCCGGACGCCGTCGTGCCGGAACCGATGAGCAAGAACACCAGGCTCGTTGCCGACATCGGGGGCACGCACGCCCGCTTCGCCCTGCTCGGCGAGACCGGCGCACCGGAAATGGTGCGCATTCTTCCTGTGGCCGGCTTCGCCGGGCCGGTGGAGGCAATTCAGGCCTACCTGGCGGAACTTGATGACCCTTCTCTCCACGCCGCCGCGCTTGCCATCGCGGCACCGGTACACCAGGAACCAATCCGGCTGACCAATGCCACCTGGACCTTCACGAGTGACGACATCAAGTCGCGGCTCGGCCTGCAGCAGGTGCTCCTGCTCAACGATTTCACCGCCCTTGCCCTGTCATTGCCGCACCTGGGTAACAATCAGTTGCGACAGATCGGGCACGGCGCCCCGGTGGATCGGGCAACCAAGGCGGTGCTCGGTCCCGGCACTGGCCTGGGTGTCTCGGGAGTGCTTTACCACGGCGGACGCTGGCTGGCTCTGGCTACCGAGGGTGGCCACTGCTCGCTGGCCCCGGCAGACGGGCGTGAGGCGAGCATTCTTGCTCTGGCCTGGCGGGAGTTCCCGCATGTTTCCGCCGAGCGTCTCCTGTCCGGCAGTGGCTTGCCGCTGCTGCATCGTCTGGTCGCCGCGGTGGACGGGCAGCCGGAGGAGCCACTGTCGACCGCTGAGATCGTGGCACGCGCGGTAGGCGGTCAGGACGCCCAATGTAGCGCGGTGGTCGACACCTTCTGCGCCATGCTTGGTTCCGTGGCAGGAAATCTGGCGCTGACCCTGGGCGCCCAGGGTGGCGTGTATGTCGGCGGTGGTATCATTCCCCGGTTGGGGGAACTGTTTGACCGCTCGTCTTTTCGTGCTCGTTTCGAGGCCAAGGGACGGTTTGCGTCCTACCTGGCCGCCATTCCCACCTATGTAGTGCTTTCTCCTACGCCGGCCCTGCTGGGCGCTGCCCATGCCCTGGCCGACAGCGAGGGTCATCCATGAACCTTACCGGAGTATCAGCCTGATGTCCGATGCCGCTCAATCCCGTCCCGAAAGCGAAGACCTGCGCTGCGAAATAGAGCGCAAACTCGTCTGCACGGTCGCTGCCGAACCAACTCGCGCCAGCAAGGCCGATCTCTACCAGGCACTTTCTCAGGTGGCACGCGAGCAGTTGGCCGAACGCTGGGTCAACACGCAAAACACCGACCGTGACAACAAGGCACGACGTGTCTACTACCTGTCGATGGAATTCCTGATCGGACGCGCAATGAACAATGCCCTCGCGGCGCTCGATCTGCGCGACCGGGCTGCAGCGGTATTTGCCGCGCCCGGGCCCTTGCTCGACGAGGTGGTGGAATGTGAGCCGGATGCGGCACTCGGCAATGGCGGTCTGGGACGACTGGCCGCCTGCTTCCTGGATGCCATGGCCACTCTCGGGCTGCCCTCCTGGGGTTACGGGGTACGCTATGAGTATGGGATGTTTGCCCAGTCGATCCTTAATGGACAACAGGTCGAGAAACCGGAAGCCTGGCTGCAGGACCGCTCGCCGTGGGAGTTTCCGCGCGCCAACAAACATTACACCGTGCATTTCGGCGGCACCTGCGAGCATCACGAAGAATGGGCCGAATGGCACGCCGCCGACTCGGTCGAAGCCAAGGCATTCGACTACGTGATCCCCGGCCACGGTACGGATCGGGTCAGCACCCTGCGTCTGTGGAAGGCGGCCGCTCCATCGGAAATCGACCTCGGTGCCTTCAACACCGGTGACTACCAGCGGGCGGCCGATTTCAAGAACCGTTTCGAAAACATCTCCTGGGTCCTCTATCCGAACGACAGCACTTCTGCCGGCCGCGAACTCCGCCTGCGCCAGGAATTCTTCTTTGTCTCGGCATCGCTGCAGGACATTCTGGTCCGCCACCAGGCCGAACACGGCACCTTCAGCAATCTGGCCGAACACGTGGCCATCCACCTCAACGACACCCACCCGGCAATCGGTGTCGCCGAGCTGATGCGCCTCCTGGTCGACCAGCATGGAATGCCTTGGGCAACTGCCTGGAATCAGTGCCGGCGGATTTTCTCCTACACCAACCATACGTTGATGCCGGAGGCCCTGGAGACCTGGAAGGTGACTCTGATTCAGCGCGTGCTGCCGCGTCATATCCTGATCATCTACCGCATCAATCAGGAGTTCCTCGACGAGGTGGTGCGCCTTTACCCCGGGGATATCGACCTGATGCGCCGGGTGTCGCTGATCGACGACGGGGGTGGCCACGAAAAGGACAAACGCGTCCGCATGGCACACCTGTGCATCGTCGGCAGCCACCGGGTCAATGGTGTCTCGCAGCTGCATTCGGACCTCATGGTACAGACCATCTTTGCCGATTTTGCCTGCCTGTATCCGGAGCGTTTCCACAACAAGACGAACGGCGTCACCCCACGGCGCTGGCTGGCGCAAGCCAACCCCGCCCTGGCGACGCTGCTTGACGAGCAACTCGGCGGCAGGGAATGGCGGCTCAACCTCGACCGCCTGCAAGGGCTGCGCCAATGCGCCGACGACGCTGCTTTCCGTACCGCCTTCGCGACCGCCAAACGGGGCAACAAGCTGCGCCTCGCCAATTACGTCAGCCGCGAACTGGGAATCACCCTCGACCCGGACAGCCTGTTCGATGTGCAGGTGAAGCGGATTCACGAGTACAAACGCCAGCTGCTCAACGTGCTGCACGTCATCACGCGCTACAACGCGTTGCTCGACGGCTCGGCGAAGGATTACGCCCCGCGCAGCGTGATCTTCGCTGGCAAGGCGGCATCCTCGTATCACATGGCCAAGCAGGTGATTCGCCTGATCCATGACGTCGCGGCGGTGGTCAACAACGATCCGCGCACACGCGACCTGCTGCAGGTCGTCTTCATCCCCAACTATGGCGTTTCCGTCGCCGAGCTGATCATGCCGGCGGCCAACCTGTCGGAACAGATTTCAACCGCCGGTACCGAAGCATCCGGCACCGGCAACATGAAGCTGTCGCTCAACGGGGCACTGACCATCGGTACCGAGGACGGTGCGAATATCGAGATCCGCGACAACGTCGGAGCCGAGAACATCTTCATTTTCGGCAACAACACGGCGCAGGTCAGCGCAATCAGACAGGCAGGCCATCAGCCGATGGCTCTCTACCAGAACGATCCTGCCCTCAAGGAAGCGCTCGACCGGATTGACGGCGGCTTCTTCTCGCCCGGCGAACGGCCGCGCTACCACGACATTTTCAACAGCCTGCTGCATTACGGCGATCACTACCTGCTGCTCGCCGACTATGCAGACTACATAGCCGCACAGGGACGGGTCGACGCGCTCTATCTGACTCCCGACGAGTGGCAGCGCAAAGCAATCATCAACGTCGCCGGGATGGGCCCATTTTCGGCCGACCGGACGATCCGTGACTACGCCAACGACACCTGGCACATACGCACACTTTAAGTAAGGACGTCTCAAATGCTTGACACTGCTGACATCGTTGCCCTCTACGGGGCACAACACGGTGACCCCTATGCGGTCCTGGGAATGCACACCGACACCGACGGCGGGCTCTGGGTGCGCAGCCTGCAACCCGGTGCCCGTGCGGTTGCCGTAATCGACGCAAAAACCGGCCGGCAGATTGCCGAACTGCAACACCGTGAGATCGAGGGAGTGGAAGGCTTTTTCGAGGGTCTGATACCCCGTCGCCGCAACTACTTCCCTTATCGCCTGCGCATCACCTGGGAACAGGGCGTGCAGGAAACCGACGATCCCTATCGCTTCTGGACGGTACTCGGCGAAATGGACGTCTGGTTGCTCGCCGAGGGTTCGCATCTGCGGCCTTTCGAACGTCTCGGTGCGCACCTCTGCGAGATCGATGGAGTCGCCGGGACCTCCTTCGCGGTATGGGCACCTGACGCGCAGAGGGTCAGCGTGGTCGGCGATTTCAATACCTGGGACGGTCGCCGCCACCCGATGCGCCTGCGCCGCGAATGCGGCGTCTGGGAAATCTTCCTGCCGGGCGTTGCCGCCGGCGCCCACTACAAGTTCGAAATCCGTTCCCGCAACGGCGATCTTCTGCCGCTCAAGGCCGACCCCTACGGCTTCCAGGCCGAAATGAGGCCGTCAACCGCCTCGATCGTCTGCGCCCTGCCGGAATCCGTCGAACCTTCGTCGATTCCCGCCGGTGACCAGCTCGACAAACCGATATCGATCTACGAAGTACACCTGGCTTCCTGGCGGCGTGCCGACGATGGGGGCTTTCCAGACTGGCAGCGGATTGCCGACACACTCATCCCCTACGTGGTCGATCTGGGCTTTTCCCACCTCGAGCTGCTGCCGATTTCCGAACACCCCTTCGATGGCTCCTGGGGCTACCAACCGCTCGGCCTCTACTCGCCCACCGCCCGGCATGGCAACCCGACCGGCTTTCGCGACTTCGTTCGCTCCTGCCACGCTGCCGGACTGCGCGTGATCGTCGACTGGGTACCGGCGCACTTCCCGACCGACGAACACGGGCTCGGTCGCTTCGACGGAACGGCCCTTTACGAGCATGCCGACCCGCGCGAAGGCATGCACCAGGACTGGGGTACGCTGATCTATAACTTCGGCCGCAGGGAAGTCAGCAACTATCTGATCGGCAACGCACTTTTCTGGATCGAACGTTACGGGATAGACGGCTTGCGGGTCGATGCCGTCGCCTCGATGCTCTACCGCGACTACAGCCGGGAAGATGGCCAGTGGCTGCCGAACGTGCACGGCGGCCGCGAAAACCTCGAGGCGGTGGCTTTCCTGCGTCGCATGAACGAAGTCCTCGGCCAGGAGCACCCGGCTGCTTCGACCCATGCCGAGGAGTCCACCGCCTGGCCGATGGTCAGCCGCCCGCCCGAAATGGGAGGGCTCGGCTTCCATTACAAGTGGAACATGGGCTGGATGCATGATGTCCTCGATTACATGACCCGCGATCCGGTGCATCGCAAATACCACCACAACCAGCTCAGTTTCGGGCTGATGTACGCCTTCACCGAAAACTTCGTGTTGCCGCTGTCGCATGACGAAGTGGTACACGGCAAGGGTTCCCTGATCAGCAAGATGGCCGGCGATTACTGGCAGAAGTTCGCCAACCTGCGCTCCCTGTATGCCTTCATGTGGGCACATCCAGGCAAGAAACTGCTCTTCATGGGCGGCGAGATCGGCCAGTGGAACGAGTGGAATCATGACACTTCGCTCGACTGGGGACTGCTGGAGTTCCCGCTGCACGCCGGCGTGCATGACCTGATCCGCGATCTCAACGGCATCTATCGTGCCAACCCGGCACTGCACGAGGTCGATTTCGAGCCAGCAGGTTTCGAATGGGTCGCTGCCGACGATGCCGAATGTTCGGTGGTGGCCTTCGTGCGCTGGACCCGCGATCGTTCGCGCGCCCTCCTCTATGTCGGCAACTTCACGCCGGTTGTCCGCCACGGCTATCGCATCGGGGTACCGGTACCCGGCATGTACCGCGAGCGGCTCAATACCGACTCACAGTTCTACGGCGGGAGCAACGTCGGCAACGGGCTGGAGCCCCTGTTCACCGAGCAGGTTTCGGCGCATGGTCGTGAATGGTCGCTCAACCTGACCCTGCCGCCACTGGCGGCGCTGTATCTCGAATGGCAAGCCTGAGCGACGGTCATCCGCTCACCGCCGGACGGCCCTGGCCACTCGGCGCCCACTGGGACGGTCGGGGCGTCAACTTCGCGCTCTTCTCGGCTCATGCGGAAAGCGTCGAATTGTGCGTTTTCGAGGGTCGTCGGATGCGCGTGCTGGCCTTGCGCGAATCGACCGACCAAGTCTGGCACGGCTACCTCGCCGACGCCGCACCCGGGCTGCGCTACGCGTACCGCGTGCATGGCCCCAACGCGCCCGACCAGGGGCACCGTTTCGCCGGGCAGCGGCTGCTGCTTGATCCCTACGCACGTGAAGTGGTCGGGCGTTTCTCCTGGCCAGCTCGCGAAGATCCGGTGCATGCGCTGACCGCAGCGGTGGTCGACGACCGGTTCGACTGGGGTGACGATGCGCCGCCGGCGACCGTCTGGAACGATACGGTACTCTACGAGGCTCACGTGAAGGGTATGAGCCGCCAGCATCCCGGGGTTCCCGAAGTCCTGCGCGGAACCTACGCGGGTCTCGCGACCCCGGCAATGATCGAACATTTCCAGCGTCTCGGCGTCACCGCCATCAATCTGCTCCCGGTACATTACTTTCTCGACGAGCAGCGCCTGGTCAACGAGGGTCGTGTCAACTATTGGGGCTACAACACGCTTGCCTTCTTCGCCCTCGAACCGCGTTACGCGGCGCGCATTGGTGGCCAGTCGGTCATCGCCGAATTCAAGGGAATGGTCCGCTCGCTGCACGCAGCCGGTCTCGAAGTCATCCTCGACGTGGTCTTCAACCACACCGCCGAAACCGACGAATGGGGCCCGACACTTTCCTTCCGCGGCATCGACAACCGCAGCTACTACCGTCTGCCAGCAGGCAATCTGGCCGGCTACGAGAATTTCAGTGGCTGCGGCAACACCGTCAATCTGGCGCACCCGCGCGTACTGCAACTGGTCATGGATGCGCTGCGCTATTGGATTGAGGTGATGCACGTCGACGGCTTCCGCTTCGACCTGGCGGCTGCCTTGACCCGGGATAGTGCCTTCCTCGCTGCATTGCGACAGGATCCCGTGCTGCAGCGGGTCAAGCTGATCGCCGAGCCGTGGGACGTCGGCCCCGACGGTTACCGTCTGGGCCGCTTCCTCCCCGGCTGGGGCGAATGGAACGACCGTTTCCGCGACGACCTGCGTGCTTTCTGGCTGACTGCCGAAGCCGGCGTCGGGCAACTGGCGCAGCGCCTCGCCGGATCGAGCGAAATCTTTCAGATCGCGGGACGTGCGCCACAGGCGGGCATCAACTTCGTCACCGCCCATGACGGATTCACGCTACGCGACCTGGTCAGCTACCAGAACAAGCACAATGAACTCAACGGTGAGGACAACCGCGACGGACACGGTCACAACTGCTCCTGGAACTGCGGCGAGGAAGGTCAAAGCGACGATCCCGCGGTACTCGGAAGACGCCGTCGTCTGCAGCGCGCGCTATTGGCGACGCTGCTGCTCGCCCAGGGTGTGCCCATGTTGCAGGGCGGTGATGAACTGGGACGAACCCAGCGGGGGAACAACAACGCCTATTGCCAGGACAACGCAATGACCTGGCTCGACTGGCGCCAGCCGGATGAAGACCTGGTCGAATTCGTCGCCGGACTGCTCGCGCTGCGCCGACGCTTCCCCCACCTAAGACAACGCCACTGGCTCACCGGCCAGGAGAATGCCGATGGTCAGCCTGACGTGCTCTGGTGGCACCCGGCGGGCCGGCCGATGCGTGTCACCGACTGGCAATCGAGGAAACTGGGCGCCTTCGGCATGCAGCTGGCGCCCCCCGGAGCCGGCAGCGACCAGCAGCCTACCCTGCTTTGCCTGTTCAACCGGGACGACATCCCGGTTTCCTTTCTGCTGCCCGCCGGAACCTGGTTACAGGTCTGCGATAGCTGCGCCGAGACGGGCTTCGCGACCCGTGAGCGCGAAAAGGTGACTCCGGTAGCTGCGCGCAGCGTCCAGATCCTCTGTCGCCAATGATTGGGGAAGCCTGCTGGCAGCGCGAGCATGCCTCCGGCTGGTTTCCTGTCTCGCCCGAAGACGGCACAAAAGCCAACGCATGCCATCCCTCCATGGCGCAACGGCGAAATCAGACAGCACCGCTGAGCCGTTGCTGACCGACCGAAACCCGCACACCAGGGTCATCATGAGCAGTGGCCCAGCCTCTCGAAAGCATCGTTGGCCGACAGAAAAACCTCGCCGGACAATGCGACCCAGAAATCGGAACGTTTCAACCGATCCTGGACGGGCCCTTTGACCTCGGCAAGGTGGAGTCTGCTACCCCGTTCAACGAGGTCACGATTGAGTTCGCCAAGAACCTCCACCGCGGTGGCGTCCAGACGATTGACCGCGCTCATCACCAGCACCACGTGGCGCGTTTCGGGCAGCAGGGCGAGTGCCTGGTCAAGTCGCAACTCGACCGCTCCCAGGTTACCGAAAAAAAGGCTCTCGTCGATACGCACGAACAGGACGCCGGGGATCGTGTCGACGTGATGCCGCTCGACATTGCGAAAATGCTCGCTGCCGGGAATACGGCCGATCAGCGCGATATGGGGAGAACTCGCCCGCAACAGGAGCGTGCCCATCGACAGGAGCACACCCAAGCCGATCCCGATCTCCAGACCGAGGAACAGCACCCCGCCGGCAGTGCCCAGCCACGCCAGGCCATCGGCGCGGTCATAGGCCCAGGCCCGGCGCAGGCCGTCGAGATCGATCATGCTGCCGGCCGCGATGACAATGGTGGCTGCGAGAACCGCCAGCGGCAAGCGAGCGAAGCAGTGCGCCGCCCCCGCCACGACGACAATCATTGCGACGGCCGACACGATGCTGGCCAGGGGTGTCTGCGCACCAGCGGCAACATTGACCGCCGAGCGCGACAGACCGCCGCCTACCGGCATGCCACCGTAGAAGGCGGCAACAACGTTGGCAGCGCCCAGTCCGAGTAGCTCTGCATTGGCGTCGACCCGCTCGCGACGCTTGATCGCCAGCGCCTGGGCCATGCTCAGTCCTTGTACCATGCCGATCAGCGCCAGCACGGCGGCCGGCACGATCAAAACCTGCACAATGTCGTAGGCAGGGATGAAAAACCTGAAAGGTGGCAGACCCTCGGTGACCGCGCCGACGACGGCGACACCACGCTCATGATCCAGGTCGAAGGCGACCACCGCCAGAGTTGCCAGCAAAACGACCAACAACGGCATCAGCCGAACCATCGCCGCCGCCTTGCCGGCCCCCATGCCCAGCGACGGAAGGATCCTCCCCAAGCCAGCCCGGACAAAAACGAGCATCAGGAACGCCGGCACACCGATCGCCAGGGTCGGCCAGTGACTGTGTGGCAGTTGTCGCAACAGCTCGGCCAGCACCTGCCAGTTACTGGTGCCCTGTGGCGACAGGCCCAGCAGGTGCTTGATCTGGCTGATGACGATCAGGATCGCGGAACCGGAAATGAAGCCGCTGATCACCGGCCGGCTCAGCAACTGTGCGAGAAATCCCAGGCGCAGTGCGCCGCAAGTCAGCAACATGAGGCCGGAGATGAGGGCCAGTGTGGCTGCCAGCACGAGATATTCGGGTGAAGCGGGTACCGCAAGAGGAGTCAGCGCCGCATAGGTCATGAGTGCGGTGATGGCCACCGGCCCGACCGCCTGTACCATGCTGCTGCCCAGCAGAGCATAGGCAAGTACCGGGAAGATGCTGACGTACAGTCCCACCTGTGGCGGCAGACCGGCGAGCAAGGCGTAGGCAAGACTCTGGGGAATCACCAGGACGGTAACGATCAGGCCCGCTGTCAGATCGGCGCCGAGCGCATCCTTGCGATAGTTCCGGAGCCAGGCTGGCAGGGGGTTGGGGATGGGGGACATGGGGCGCCTCGAGCCACAATCGGGCGAAAACGAGAAGCTTATCCTATCCTCGCGCGTCAATACATCTGGCAAGACGCGGCCGGCCGCATCGCGGCGGGTTGGCCAGCCAGCAACCCGGCTGGTCTGTCGCTCATCGTGAGGCCGTTCCGGCAGCGCAAGCGAAACGGCCCGGGAGCGGACACTCCCGGGCCGTTAGAGCCGATCAAGCGACTGCTGCTATATCGTGCTTACTTAGCTTAGTGACCCGAGGCCGAGGAAGCGCCGAAGCCTGTCTCCGAACGCACCTTCTGCGCCGGATAGAGCGAACGCTCAAGCTGGGCCTGCTTGCTGTTGTCCAGCTTGGAGACGACATAGATCACGACGAACGCAGCGGTCATCGAGAAGATGGCCGGCGACGAGTACGGGAACCATGCACTGCCTTTCGGATTGTGCATCACTGCTTCCCACACCGAGGCGGACAGGATGGTCAGGACAACCGAGCTGATCAGGCCGACGACGCCCCCGGCAACGGCACCCTTGGTCGTGCAGTCTTTCCAGAGTACCGACATGAAGAGAATCGGGAAGTTGGCCGAGCACGCGATCACGAAAGCCAGCATCACCATGTAGGCCACGTTTTCCTTCTCGAAGGCAATCCCCAAACCGACGGCGATGATGCCGAGGAAGATCGTGGTGATCTTGGAAACGCGCAACTCCGACGCCGAGTCAGCGTTGCCGTGCTTGAAGACCGTCGCGTAGAGGTCGTGCGACACCGCCGAAGCGCCGGACAGCGTCAGGCCCGAAACCACCGCCAGGATGGTCGCGAAGGCCACCGCCGAGATGAAGCCGAGGAAGACGTTGCCGCCAACTGCGTTGGACAGGTGGATGGCAGCCATGTTGCCGCCGCCCCGCAGACCATCCCAGACCGGCTTGCCGTCAGCGCCGACCGCCTGCACACCATCGACCATCTTCGGCACATAGTAGGCTGCCGGGTCCTGCGTCAGCATGACGATGGCGCCAAAACCGATGATGAAGGTCAGGATGTAGAAATAGCCGATCCAGGTGGTCGCCCAACCGACCGATTTGCGAGCTTCCTTGGCGCTCGGCACGGTAAAGAAGCGCATCAGGATGTGCGGCAGGCCAGCCGTCCCGAACATCAGTGCCATGCCAACCGAGATCGCCGAGACCGGATCCTTGATCAGCACGCCCGGGGACATGATCGCGTCATGCTTGCTGTGCACTTCGACGGCCTTGGCAAACAAAGCCTCGGGATTGAAGTTGAACTGCCAGAGCACCGCCAGCGCCATGAACGAGGCACCACACAGCAGCATGATGGCCTTGATGATCTGCACCCAGGTCGTCGCGGTCATGCCACCAAACAGCACATAGCACATCATCAGCACGCCGACGATCATCACCGCGTAGATGTACTCGAGACCGAACAGCACCTTGATCAACTGACCCGCGCCGACCATCTGGGCAATCATGTAGAAGGCCACGACGACCAGTGTGCCAATCGCAGCAAAGGTCCGCGTCGGCGTTTGCGCGAAACGATAAGAGGCGACATCGGCAAAGGTGAACTTGCCCAGGTTGCGCAGGCGCTCGGCCATCAGGAAGGTGATCACCGGCCAGCCGACCAGCCAGCCGATCGAGAAGATCAGCCCGTCAAAGCCGTTGGCGAACACCAGACCCGAGATACCGAGGAAGGACGCCGCCGACATGTAGTCGCCAGCGATCGCCAGACCATTCTGAAAGCCGGTAATGCCGCCGCCGGCGGTGTAGAAATCGGCCGCTGTCTTGGTCTTCATGGCGGCCCAACGGGTAATCCCCAGGGTAATCAGGACGAAGACGACGAACATGGCGATCGCCACCCAGTTGGTCGCCTGCTTGGTGGTATTGCCGAGGTCGGCCCCGGCAGCGAGAACACCACCCGCAGCGAACAGGCCCAGCCCCAGGCCGATAAGGCTTCGTGTGGATTTGGTCATTTCTTGTTGGCCTCCCGAAGAATTTCGGCATTCAGATCGTCAAATTCCGTGTTGGCACGACGAACGTAGATATTGGTCACGATGATCGTGAACACGATCACGCCAACTCCCAGCGGAATACCGACCGATGTCACCATGCCGGCACCCAGCTTGGTCCCCAGCCATTCCTTGTTGAAGGCGATCAACAGAATGTAGCCATAGTAGGCGATGATCATCAGGATGGACAGGGTAATGCCGAATGAATTGCGTTTATGCACCAGTTCGTGATACTTCGGATTGGCTTCAATCCGTGCAACGATGTCTTCGCTCACTTTTGTCTCCTCCTCTAAAACTTGCAAGTGTCGAGTCACTAATCATGACTAGGGCCGGATGCTAGCGAGCGTTGCTTACCCCATGCTTACAACATGGCAGAAAGTAGCGGCGCCCGGAGCGGCCCGGTGGCGCAGGCGGGCAGCGCCGCACGGCCGACAATGGGCCGGAACCACGCCGTACGTACCCCGTGCTTTTCGCCCCGGCCGGAACAATTTCACGGCCGGCAGACTTCTTGTAGTTAAAATTGTTGTCCTCCCCCTCGCCCGCCACACCGACGACATGACCGATGCAAGCCTGCTCCCCGACCTGATCCGCTGTTCGGCAAGCCGACAACCAGACGCCTGCGCACTCACCTACGGCAAGCAGTCGATGAGCTACGGGCGCCTGCAGCAGATGGTCGCCGGTCTGGTCAGCGGCCTGATCGGCCTGGGACTGCAACGCGGCGAACGCGTCGCGATCTATCTGGAGAAGCGACTGGAAACCGTCATCGCCAGTTTTGGGGCGACCGCCGCCGGTTGCGTATTCGTTCCGCTGAACCCGCTGCTCAAGGCCGAGCAGGTTGCCTACATCCTGCGCGACTGCAATGTACGGGCGCTGGTCACCTCGGACGAACGCCTGGCCCTGCTCAAGCCAATCCTGCCGTCCTGCCACGACCTGCGTCACGTGATTCTGGTCAACGGCCGGGCTGGCCCCGACGGCGGTCCGCTGGCCTGTCTCGGCTGGGAAGAGTTGCTCCAGACCCCGGCGCGGGCCGGGCATCGGGTAATCGACAGCGACATGGCGGCCATCCTGTACACTTCGGGCAGTACCGGCAAACCGAAAGGCGTGGTGCTGTCCCACCGCAACATGGTGGCCGGAGCGAAGAGCGTCGCCGGCTATCTCGAAAACACCGCCGACGATACCCTGCTCGCCGCCTTGCCGCTGTCGTTCGACGCCGGTTTCAGCCAGCTCACCACGGCTTTCCACGTCGGCGCGCGCGTCGTGCTGTTGAATTATCTGCTGCCGCAGGACGTGCTCAAGGCGATGGCACGCGAGAAGGTGAGCGGGCTGACAGCCGTGCCGCCGCTGTACATCCAGCTTTCGCAACTCGAGTGGCCAGGCACGATCGGCGAGCGGCTGCGCTATTTTGCCAATACCGGCGGACGCATGCCTCGCGAAACGCTCGCCACTCTGCGGGCACGTCTGCCGAAGAGCAAGCCTTTTCTGATGTATGGGCTGACCGAAGCCTTCCGCTCGACCTATCTGCCACCGCATGAGGTCGACCGCCGCCCGGATTCGATCGGCAAGGCGATTCCCAACGCCGAAATCCTCGTTATGCGCGAGGATGGTTCGCCCTGCGCCGCCAACGAACCCGGTGAACTCGTACACCGCGGTGCGCTGGTCGGCATGGGCTACTGGAATGATCGCGAGAAGACCGCCGAACGCTACAAACCGTTGCCGGCCAACGCCCCCGGGCGCGACGCGGGACTGGTCCTGCCCGAGATCGCGGTTTTTTCCGGCGACACCGTACGCATGGACGAGGACGGCTTCCTCTATTTCGTCGGGCGACGCGACGAAATGATCAAGACCTCGGGTTACCGGGTCAGTCCGACCGAGGTCGAGGAAATCATCTATGCCACACGGCTGGTCGGCGAATGCGTCGCCTTCGGGGTCGAGCACCCGACGCTTGGACAAGCGATCCAGGTGATTGCCACGCCCGCGGCCGGCAATCACCTGGAGGCGGCGGCCCTGCTCGCCGAATGCCGCAAGCAGATGCCCGCCTACATGCTCCCTGCAGCGATCCTCTTGCGCCAAGGACCACTGCCACGTAACCCGAACGGCAAGATCGACCGCAAGGCGCTGGCAACCGAGTTCGACGCGGGAGCCGGACAAGGCGCCGCCCACCGTTTGGGAGACTAGCGGGTGTCACTTGAACTGGGAAAGCCCGCAAGTGCAACCGGTTCATCGTTCCGGGCGCCCACCACTGCGCGCACGACGGAGCCAGCCGCGGCCAGTGCAAGCTCACTCGGCAGCCACCAGGGCGACTCGCGCAGCGCATCGGGCAGATGGGAAATCCGTTCGGCGAAAGACAGCTTTGACCGATTTGCGGCGGACTGGGATCGGCTGAATTCGGCGCTGTTCGCCAGCCATCCGTTTTTCGACAGTCGATTTGTCGGGCCTCTGCTTGATCACTTCGGTGATGGCCGCGAGCGGCTGTGCCTTCACTGGAGCAACAACCGGCTGACCGGCGCCCTGATCCTTCGCCCGAACGGTCTGGGACGCTGGGCTTGCTTCCGTCCGTCACAGGCACAGGCAAGCGCCGTGCTGCTCACCGATGCAAACTTGCTCACCCCGCTCTTCGCGGCACTCCCGGGTCCCGCCTGGTCGATCGAATTGCTCGCCGTCGACCCACGCTATGCGCCCGACTTCTCGCGGCTGTCCCTGCCGCGCATCGTCCGCCGCCAAGCGCGCACGGTGGGCGTTCGACTGGACAACACGTTCGCTGCCTACTGGAAACAACGCCCGAAGAAACTCGCCGCAAACGTCGCCCGCTACTTCCGGCGAGCGGAAGCCGACCTTGGCACCCTGCGCGTTGTCAAGTCGATCGATGTGGCCGACATGGATGCTGGCGTCGCCCGTTATGGCGCACTTGAAACAGCCGGCTGGAAGGGGCAGGCAGGAACAGCGGTGTCGGGCGACAATCAGCAAGGAGCGTTCTACAGAGAAGTCCTGCGTCGTTTTGCCGCAAACCGGCAGGCTGCGATCTATGATCTTTACCTCGGAGAGCAACTGGCCTCCTCGCGCCTGGTGATCGTCAACGACCACATGCTGGTCTGCCTGAAAACGGCGTACGACGAATCCCTGGCACGCTTTGCTCCGGGGAGGCTCCTGCTCTATCGCCTGATCGAGGACGAATTCGCGCGGCCCTTGCGCGAGACGATCGAGTTCTACACCAATGCGACCAACGATCAGAAGGAATGGTCGACCTTCGGCTGCACCATTGCCGACATCCAGGTCTTCAGAAACCCTCTCTGCGCTGCAGCCTTCACGACTCTCAGGGGTTTGCGGGAGAGGCTCAGGAAACCGCCGGAAACCGATGCGCAGAAGATCGGCGTCCGGGTAGTCAACAGCATCGACGCCCTCAAGACCGAGTCCTGTGACCTGCGCGCCTTCTCCGCGGAAAACAATCTGGAGGCTTCCGCCAACTGGTTCGAGCTTCTCGAGAAGAAGGTCTACCCGGCCGATCCGGGAGTGCGCTATTACTATAATATTGACTATCACTCGCCACTGGTCATCCTGCCGCTGCGCAAGACGACCAATCGACCGGTCATAAGCCTGGACTCACTCAGCAACTACTACTCCTCGCTCTATGCTCCGCTGATCAGTAACCATGCCGACATGCTGGACCTGCAGGATCTTCTCGGTGCCGCCGCAAGAGACCATCGAGACGCTCACATGATTCGTCTGGCGCCCATGGACCCGACTTCGGCAACGTACGACGCCATGCTCACCGGGCTGCGTGCCAATGACTGGATTCCTTTTCAGTTCTTCTGCTTTGGCAACTGGTATCTCAAGGTCGATGGAGGATGGAACGATTACCTCAGAAGCCGCAGTGCCAACCTGCGCAGCGTCATCCGGCGGCGATGCAAGCGTTTCGCGGCAGCCGGCGGAACGGTGACCATCACCAGCACGCTGGAACACATCGAAGAACACATCGCCGCCTTTCAGGAAACCTATTCGGCGAGCTGGAAGAGACCCGAGCCGTATCCCGAGTTCGTACCGTCACTGATTCGCGAGCTTGCCGCCCTGGGCATGCTGCGCCTCGGTATCGCCCGTATCCATGAGCGCACCATTGCCGTGCAACTGTGGATCGTCGACCGTAGCAAGGCCAGCATCTACAAGGTTGCCTACCACGAGGAGTTTCGCTCCCACTCACCGGGAACCGTGCTCACCTCGCATCTCATGGAGCATGTCATCGAGCAAGATCACGTCCGCGAAGTGGACTTCCTGATCGGCGACGACAAGTACAAACGCATGTGGATGAGCGGTCGTCGCGAACGCTGGGGAATCGTTGCCTACAACCCGCGCACTCTCATCGGCTGCGCCCTCCTCGTGCGTGAGGTCTGCGGGCGAGTGTTCAAGGCGACATGGGAAAAAATGCAGTACACCTGGCTACGGTTGGGCCGGCAATTCGACCGAGGAGACCACTGAAATGACCACTTTACTGCTGGTTGAGCCCATGCTGGCGCCTGCCAGACCAGGCGTCGTCTGTCTTTCCATTCGGCAACCGGGAAACCGTCCAGGCGATGGGGAACGCGAATCATGAAACATTCGCCTTGTGAGAGTACCAACTGGTGACCAACCTCGAAGCCAAAACACCTGCCCACGCGCTGCTGCACCCGTTCCCGGTCGAGCAAGGCGAACTCGTCGTCGGCGGCCTGCCGCTCTCCCGTCTCGCCACGCGGGTCGGGCAGACACCTTTCTACGCCTATGATCGCCGGCTGCTCACGCAACGGGTTGCCGAACTGCGCGCCATCCTTCCGGCAAGTGTCAAACTGCACTACGCGATGAAGGCCAATCCGATGCCGGCACTGGTCTGCCACATGGCGCGACTGGTTGATGGCATAGACGTGGCATCCGCTGGCGAACTCAAGGTTGCGCTCGATGCTGGCGCAGATCCGCGCGAGATCAGCTTTGCCGGACCCGGGAAACAGTGCAGGGAACTGCAACAGGCGGTCGCCGCCGGCATCCTGATCAATATCGAGTCGGTGCGCGAAGCAGCCGAGCTGGCGGCGATCAGCCAGGCAGCCGGCTGCGCTGCGCGGATCGCCGTGCGGGTCAACCCCGATTTCGAACTCAAGAGTTCGGGCATGAAGATGGGTGGTGGCGCCAGGCAGTTTGGTGTGGACGCCGAGCAGGTGCCGGCACTGCTCGCCGAGATCGGGCGGCACCCGCTGAACTTCGAGGGCTTCCATCTCTTCGCCGGATCGCAGAACCTGCGGCCGGAAGCCATCGTCGAAGCTCAGGCCAAGAGTTATGAACTCGCCGTCCGCCTCGCAAGTCATGCGCCATCGCCGTTGCGCTTCCTCAATCTCGGCGGCGGCTTCGGCATTCCCTACTTCCCCGGCGAACGACACCTCGACCTGGAACCCATCGCCAGTGGTCTGGCCACTATCGCCGAACGCGCCGCACGCGAGCTGCCCGACGCGGAGCTGGTCATCGAACTCGGCCGCTATCTGGTTGGAGAAGCCGGCATCTATGTCACACGCATCGTCGATCGCAAAGTGTCACGCGGCCAGACCTTTCTCGTCTGCGACGGCGGGCTGCACCACCACCTCTCGGCCTCTGGCAACTTCGGCCAGATAATCCGCAAGAACTACCCGGTGGTCATCGGAAACCGGATGACGTCGACCGTCGCGGAAACAGTGTCTGTGGTGGGCCCGCTGTGCACGCCGCTCGACCTGCTCGCCGACCGCATGAAGCTCGCCGAAGCGCAGGTCGGTGATCTGGTGGTGATCTTCCAGTCGGGCGCTTACGGCTTTACGGCAAGTCCGCAAGCCTTTCTCGGACATCCCGCCTGTGTCGAGGTGCTGGTCTGAGCGCCCCGGGCAGCGGAAAACCGCTCGGCACCCCACCCACGAGCGAGGACATGTGCCGTCATGCACTGCGTCCCACCATAACCCGGCGACACCAATCGTGCCTGACGTGGGACCTGCCGGGAATTGGTCGCCCAGCAGGCTGGAGGAGCATATGAGCAGTGGGCCACGTCCTTTGCCACGCACGCCCTTGCTCGACTGGTCCAGCTTCACGGGTGCACGACGTGCCCCCGGGGTGCACAGCATTGACGACCTCGGCCATTACGCCGTCACGACCAGTGGCCGCGCCGCAATCTATCAGGCCCTGCTGCAGCTTCGGCTTGAACCCGGAAGCGTGGTCCTCGTCCCCACCTACCACTGCCCGACCATGATCGCCCCGGTAATCCTGGCCAAGCTCGAGGTGGCCTATTTCGCAATCCGTGCCGACGGCCTGCCCAATCTCGACACGATCGACCCTGCAACGGTCAGCCGGGCACGGGCGATCCTGGTGTCGCACTATTTCGGACGAGCGCGCTCCCTGGCCAGCGTTCGGCAGTGGTGTGATGAACACCGGATTGCACTGATCGAAGACTGCGCCCACTGCTACTTCGGCGATGCCGGCGAGCGCCCCGTCGGCACCTGGGGAGATTTCGCCACCGCCAGCCTGACGAAGTTCTTCCCGGTTCCCGAAGGCGGTGTGCTCGTCTCGGCGCGCACACCGCTGGCAACCCTTGCCCTGGCGCCCCAAGGGTTCAAGGCGCAACTGAAGTCCTGGCTGGACGTGCTCGAGTTGGCAATCACCCACGGTCGCTTCGCCGGCATCAACTGGCTCTTCGCCGGCCTCCTGCAACTCAAGAACCACCGCCATCGCGCCGAGATCAGCGTGCCCGGCGAGGCATCAGCAACAGCGGACAACATGTTGCTGGCCAGCCATATGGGTCGCAGCGACCACGCCCCCGTCTCGGCGACAATCCTGCTGCATGAAATGCTGCCACGCGCAGCGATCGTCGCCAGGCGGCGGCGGAACTTCGGGATCTATGTGCGGCACCTCGCACAACTGCAAGGTGCACACACACTCTACGACTGGCCGGTCGAAGACAGCAGCGTACCCTACGCCTTCCCCCTCTGGGTCGACGACGCCGACGGCGTTTACCAGGGCTTGCGCGAGCAGCGACTGCCCGTATTCCGCTGGGACCGCGTGTGGCCCGGCACGCCGCGCATCACCGATGACCTCGGCCCATCCTGGAGTCACCATGTCCTGCAGTTCCTGTGCCACCAGGATCTGAGCGAAGCCGACGTGACACGCACCGCTCTAGCCACCCGGCGCTTGCTGTCGCAGTCCCGGACCTCAGCGCCCAGCATCCTCCAGTAGGGCCCGAACAGTGACGAGTGTAAGTGGCGATACCTGCGTCCATTCGACCCGCCGCGCGCGCCGAAACGCGGTCAGACCCCGCATCCAGTCTGCACGGTCGGCAGAGACGTCTGCATTCGATGTCCATAACAGCACGCCGGCATAGCTGACCACCCCGCTGAAGATCGCCAGAGCCAAGCGACGATCGCCCGCCACACTTTCGCCTTGGCGCACGACAAGGCGTGCCTGGCGAGGTACGCCGGCCCGTGCCGGCGGAAGACCTCGGCCAGGGTCACTGGCGA
>ERZ761603.328-NODE-328-length-40631-cov-254.059962_pt1 | contig 40631 bp, 58 predicted proteins | sample MGYA00511879_ERZ761603 | MGnify/ENA primary metagenome ERZ761603 (study PRJEB28899, sample SAMN02850040) | bioreactor sludge metagenome | biome: EBPR Sludge; feature: EBPR Bioreactor; material: flocular biomat | place: Australia: Thorneside Wastwater Treatment...
CCTCGCATTACTCGATACGCAGATGGACACGAAAGGACCCATTGCTCGGCAAAAGAGTTGCGGCTAGTTAATGACGTCTTGCAAGACTCAGCTATGGCTCTATCTCCACAAAGGGGTCGGGGCTGGTTGCAGTATTCGCGCGACTCAGTCACGGGCATATCCGCACCCCAGTGTCCTCAGTCAACTTCCGGATTGCCCGCTCGTTTTCGGCGATCTGCTCGAAAAGCTCCTCGCACTCGTCGTGCAGCATCCGGCGCTCCTCGAGCAGATCGTCGAGCCGGCGCGCGAACCGCAAACCGAACAGCCGCCAGTACAACCACCGCCAGAATCTGTTCATCTTCTCGCCCCATAAAAATTGATCAAGACGTCCCGCGTTTGGCGCGCCGCGTGGCGAGCCCTGACGCAGCGATGAGCGCCGGCAGTTCGGCAATCACGGCCTGCATGCGATCGAGCGCTTCGTCGCGGGCAGCCGAGGCGTCTCCGCAGTACTTGGCCACGAGATAGCGGATCGGCGTCAGATCGCCGGTCCGCTGAACATAGAGCTCAAGACTGTCGGTGTCGAACTTGCGCTGCCCGTCACCGGAGAGCTGCACAGAGAGATTGCCGGGCGCCTCATCGAGTTCGGCCGCCATCCTCTTGAGTCCCCGCCGGTAGATGCCCGCCGCGACGCACTCCTTGACGCTCCTGAAGCGCTCCGTGATGTCTGCTTCCAGGTCCAGCGTCAGCTGGAGATGTGTCTGAGAACGCCCGATATCCATTGATAACTCCTCGTATCAGTGCAGATCAGCGGTTATCAGCGGCCGGCGCGACACTGACGGCCATGACACCATGGAAAAAAGCCACGGCAGCACAGGAGAGGGAAACTGCCGTGGCAAAGGCTGCCGGCGGCAACCTGAAGAAAAGGGAACGGGGGGCTCCGTCATGCCGCGGCCTGCTCTCCAGAATCGGCCTCCGCGAACACGTCTGGCCTAACAGCACGCAAGAACTTCCGCCACGCTTTCGGGATTCCGGCCGACCGCCATTGCGACACCGCCCCGGTCGTCAGATCGCAGAGTCGTGCGACGGCAGTGGTCCCGCCTATCTTGTCGATGATCTTGCCTGCATCCATGCGGAAATATTAGCGGACTAAGCTTGACGGCGCAAGCACACGAAGGAATATTTTTCTTAGCCTACTGTCTCATGAGCACACTATTTCAGCTACTCCTGGAAATCTGCCGCGATCAGGGCATCGAACACCCGAGGAACCGTGACATTCAGGATTTGGTCGGAATCACCTCCGGGCGCGTCACGCAGATAAAACAGGAGGGGGAGGCGGCCAGCCTCAGCGAGGACAAGATGGCGCGGCTCGTGGATCTCGGTTACCGCCGCGCCTGGGTCAAGCGTGGAGTCGGCCCCAGTAGAATCAGTGCGGCCGATCTCGGCCCGGACACATGGCGACCAGTACCGCTACTCTCGTGGGTACAGGCCGGGTCGTGGTCTGCGATCGTCCATCACCTCGCGCCAGGAGACGCGGAGGAGTGGATTCCATGCCCGATCGCGCACGGCCCCCGAACCTACGTCCTGCGCGTGCGCGGCGAGTCGATGTACAACCCCCACGGGAGGCCGTCTTTCTTCGATGGCGACCTGATCTTCGTCGACCCGGACCGCGACGCAATTCAAGGATCGCTTGTCATCGTGCGGCTCGACGACGAAGACGAGGCCGTCTTCAAGCAGCTCGTCGTCGAAGGGTCGCGCCGATATCTGCGCGCCATCAATCCAGCCTGGCCGGCCCCAATCTTGCCGATTGACCGCGCCGCTACCCTTTGCGGCGTGGTGATCCTCAGAGTCGAGAAAATATAACCACGCGGCCTGCACAACGGTCGACAACGAAACCTCGCCCGCAACATTTAGCCTACTAACTTTTCGTTGACAGGTGACCAATTAGCGGCCTAAGATTGCCTCGTGTCGCAACGCACTAAAGGACCGCATATGACCACCACCCCCGCCTGGCCAATCGGTGCCAGCCTCCGCCACAAGCGGACCGGATCTGTCGGACGCCTCGTGCACGTTTTCCCATCGGCGCAGCACGAGGTCAGCGTCATCGGCTGGACCTACGTCGTGGACATCCCACACTGCAACGGGACCGTCCGGCGCACCGGACAAGAGGCGGACTTTGAGGTCGGCGCGCAATGAAGCCGGGCACAGCTGGAGCAATCCTCCTCGTGCTCTTTCTGGTCGCATCGACCATTGACTACCACGCTGCCGTTGCCAGCACCGAGATCTCCAGCGACGGCAGCCTGCTTGCATCCCGCGAGTGCGCCCGATGAGCGATAGAGACGACCTCACCCACCACCGCGAGATCGCGCCACGTCCCGGACTCGCCGACGGCAACCGCGCCGCCGACCTCGCCTACCGCGCTACCTGGCGGCTGTGGTGGCCCATCCGGCTGCTGTCCGTCATCGCTTGTGCCACAGCCAAAAGCGCGGCCGACACCCATCGCGAGGTGCTCACGCCATCCGGGAAGGACTCCTGATGGGCAGGTACATATGAAAAAAAACAAATACATCCGTGGGCGCAGACTGGAGCGTGCGTCCTATGGCACAGACATCGGCTGCGGAACGGTTGAGTGGCACCGCGCTTGCAACGCCGAGGGCAACAGGCAGTATGCGCAAGGCGGCAAATGGCCGCGGGTGATGTACAACGCGCTGAAAATCAGTGACGAGGTCCCGCGCATGACAATGTTATTCAAACTCGAGCGCGAGCACGCGATGCCATCATCGTTCAAGCTGTGCGCTCACGATCCACGCCCGGCGACACCACTCCCTGACAACCATCTGCGCTGCGCGCTCGGCGTAGAGTGCCGGCGGTGCGAATACCTTGCCGCGATAGACCGCAGCGACAGTATGACGCCCGAGGCCAAGGACGAGGCAAAAGCCTGGACCTGTGCCACGCATTTCCTGCTCGAGAGCCCACCAGACGTGTCATTCGATCTTGTCCTGTGGGACAAGAGCGACGCCGCTTTCGAATGCCGCCGCGCAATTGATTTTTGCGACAACAACGACTGAGGTCCCCAATGCCAGACGACATCGACATCGCACAGGAGCGGGAGCAGATCACAACCGCCATGTCCATCGCCCGCATAAGCAAGATCGCCAGAGCCATTGATCCAGGCGCACCCGGCGACTGCGAACTCTGTGGAGAGTGGTCAGGCCGTATCGTGACGGGAGCTTGCGCCCCGTGCAGGGAAAAATGGGGCCTCCCGTGATGAAAGCACTGACGATTTGCCAGCCCTATGCGGCGCTGATTGTGGCCGGCGAGAAGTTGGTGGAAAACCGCGAATGGCAGACCCATTATCGTGGGCAGCTGCTGATTCACGCGGGAAAGAGCAGAAAACTGGTTGGTGGCGATGAAGAGGCACAGGAGTTTGCCGCCCGCGGCAACCATCTGGTGTTCGGCGCTTTTGTCGGAGAGGCGCGGCTTGCCGACGTGCTGCACATCGATCGCATTGATCTAGGCGAGTATGACGCGAAATACCCATGGCTCCGCGAGCACATGCATGCGCACGGGACGTGGTGCTGGGTGTTGCAGGACGTGCAGCGCTACCCGCAGCCGGTGACGTGGAAAGGGGCGCAGGGCCTATGGGACTTCCCGGACGCCGCCTTATCGCGGCAGGTCAGCTCGACTGCCTGGGTATGCCTGAAACAACAACAGGAGAAAGAAAAATGATTTCTGACGTTTTGCACGAAGCGGTTTCCGAAATGGATAGATACCTTAATGACCCGGTTTTTTCCGACACCTACGAAGGGATGATGCGAAAAGAACTGCTGGCATTGCGCACGCAGATGGACTTGATGAGGCAGCGGCTCGACACCCCGCCGGATCGGACGACACAGCGCGACATCACGATCATGATTCGAAACGGTATCGTTTGTGTTAAGGCATAACGCGGAAGAAGGAGGATCCGATGGGCTTTGCAGACGACTATTTCAATTACGACATTGCCAGACACGAGATGCAGGTAATTCGCGACGACGGCGTGGACCGTCACATTCGGTTTCAGCCGCCGGGGACGATGTGCATGCATTTCGACCTGCTGACGTGGCCAGGATACCTTTGCTACACCGGCGACATGGGCACATACGTGTTTCGTCGGCAGTACGACATGTTCCAGTTCTTCCGCCGGCCGGAGAACTGCCCGCAATACCGGATGGACCTGCGGTATTGGGCCGAGAAGTTGGAAGCCTGCGACAAAGGCGACGGGTTCGAGGAGTTCAGCGCCGCCCGATTCCGAGCCAACGTGAAGGACTACTTCGACCAAGCCACCGCCGACGAGGAAGACTGGACCGAAGAGCGCAAGGCGAGCTTATGGGAAGAGATCGAAAACTATGTGCTTGGCCGGGTTGATGACGACGGCGAAGCCGGCGCGTTCTTAGCCATGCGCGACTTCGAATACGACGGCTTTCAGTTCACAGACTGGGGGCGCGACTGCAAGGAATACACGCACCACTTTTTGTGGTGTTGCCATGCGCTTGAATGGGCGATCCGTACCTATGACGCGGCCAAAGAGTCGGCCGCCGCCATTGATGCATAACGCCATAGCTCAGGGGCGCGAGCATAGCGAGCGTCCCGCTGGAGCGGAGGGTTGTGCGGCTGGTGGAGAAGACTGATGACGGTTGCCATCCTCTTCGCACGCGCCGACAGCCACTACAAGGCGCTGCCTGACGTGGACGTGTTTGACGCCGAGCGCGACGCCAGGACATACGACGGGCCGTGGCCTGTGGTGGCGCACCCGCCTTGCCGGGCTTGGGGCCGGCTTCGGGCTTTCGCAAACCCGAGGCCGGACGAGAGGAACCTCGGGCGCTTGGCGGTGGCGCTGGTGCGGGAGTTTTGCGGAGTGTTGGAACACCCGGCCGGCTCGACGCTGTGGGATGCGCAGAAGCTTCCGCGACCTGGCGAGCGCGACCAGATCGGAGGATGGACACTGGCCGCGCCGCAGAAATGGTGGGGCCACAAAGCCGAGAAGGCGACCTGGTTCTACGTCGTCGGCTGCGCACCGCGCGACATACCGACACTGCCCTACGTGATGGGCGAGGCCGACTGCGTGGTGCAAAGCCGGAAGCGCGTGGGCTGCCGCCCGCACATAACGAAGGCAGAACGGGAACTCACCCCCCCCGATCTGGCGCGATGGCTTGTTGATCTGGCTGCCCAATGCCGAGGTTAGGGGCGATCAGTACCTATGGCGGCGGCCAAAGAGTCGGCCTCCGCCATTGATGCATAACGCGAAAGTTGAGGCCGACGGCGCGGCTTCTTGCGCCGGTCGCGCCTCGAACGACGGGTTGTGCGTCAAACGGTAACTACGAAGAGAAAGGAATAAACACATGGAATGCCACAAACTGGACAACGACAAGCAAGTTTTCTTCTACGAACAGGACTTTTACGTCCTGTCGAATTTCAGTTCGTTCCGCCTGATGTGGCGTGACATCGACTTCGACACGAGCGAGCACGCCTATCACTGCGAGAAGTTCTTTCCCACGGTGGTCGGTATTGCGCATGAGATCCAGGGGGCGCGCTCGGCGCACGAGGCTTTCAAAATCGCCGAGGCCAACAGGGATTTCCGCCGCCTGGATTGGAACGACGTGAAGGTGGGCATCATGCGGGACATCTTGCGAGCCAAGGCCGAGCAGCACGAGTACGTGCGCCGCAAGCTCTTGGCGACCGGCGACCGCGAATTGGTCGAGGATTCGTGGCGCGACGACTTTTGGGGATGGGGGGCGAACCACGACGGGCAGAACATGCTCGGGCGGCTGTGGATGGAAGTACGCGCCGAACTGCGGGTTTGACGCACAAAGTGAATTAGGCATCAACTTTTGGAGAACCCATGAGGCTGGAAATTGAGATTACCGAAGACGAGATTCGCAGCGCTGTGGAGCGGAAGATTCGCGTTGCCGTGGCCGACCAATCGAACCAGTGGGGCGCGGATGAGCACATCAAGAAGCAAGTCAAGGCGCAGTGGCAAACCGCTGTAGACGCCATGATTCTGGACGCGCTGAACAACAGCCAGGCACTGCGCGACAAGATTGCGGCCGAACTTGAACGCAAGATCAGGGCGCAACTGGCGGCGGCAATGAAGGCTGCTGGTTGATGCCGAACGCCCGAGCTAAGCCGCGCCGCGAGGCGTCGGCTTGAGCGAAGTGTTAGGCCCCATTTTTCCGAAGCGAGAGGACAGACGATGAGCAGGATGCGAGGCAGCGAATTGACCCTGGCGAACCGCATTGACGCCGCCATGTACCGCATTGCAAACGGCGGCGGCCACATGCGCGTCCACGTGGAAGAGACCGACCATGACATGGTGCTGAGCGACTGCATGAAGGCGCTGGACTACCGCCGCGCTGGACTGGAGCAGCGGGCACCTAAGTGGGTGCCTTGCCGCGTGCTGCTTGAAGGCCCTGTGAGCGGCGACTACCCGATTGGGCACGCCACCATAGCCGAAGCCGGAGAGCATGTTTGCACCAGCAACAGGTATGGCGCGGTCAGCGTGCAAGCAACAAACGGCCAGATGCTGGGCCTGAAGCCTGCGGAGTTTGAGCCGCTGGAGTGGCGGAAGAACGATGGGGCCTAACGTGCAAAGTCACCGGGACGCGCAGGGTTCATTGCGCGGCTCCGGTGGACTGGCTGGTTCGACCACACGGGAGAAAACATGAAAGAGGCTGAACTGAGAAAACACGCGACATGCTCGGTGTGCGGCAACAGGATTCTTGCCGCCGGCATGCCGTTGTTCTGGACTGTGAGAATCGAGCGCCACGGCGTCAAGCTGGATGCAGTACGCCGCCAGCAAGGGCTGACGATGATGCTTGGTGGCAACGCCGCGATTGCGGCAGCGATGGGCGCAGACGAGGACATGACGATGCCAATGATGGAGCCGGTGACGGCCACGGTCTGCGATTCATGCGGCACGGAAATGTCCTGCGTGGCGGCGCTGGCTGAAGTGGGGTCGAACGCCATAGCTCAGGGGCGCGAGCATAGCGAGCGTCCCTCTGGAGCGGAGGGTTAGGCATGAAGTCCAAGCACTGCGACACCTGCCATAACAAGGTTGTTGAAGAAGCGATATTGACGGGCGGGCAATGGAAAACCTGCGTGCTGACATGCGCGCTCGGCCACAAGCCTAGATTTTTCAAACCGCGATATATCCACGATTACGAGTGGGGATGGAAACGGAAATGCTCCGACTACAAACAGGAAGGAAACTGAAATGGGCTACATCGTGATGAGTGCAAAACTTCGCAGGCAAGGCGCGAGCTACGAACGGCCTGAGTTTTTCGCACCATTGAGCTATGGGCGCGACGGAGAGCCATCGCCTGAGCAACTGCTGCGGCGTGACCGGGCGACCGTGTTTGATAACCGAGCAGCGGCAAGCGCTGCGATTCACGCCACGATCAAGGCGGCGACGGACGAGGGCGCGACGTGGCCCAGGAAATACGCGATATACCTGATCGAGACTGAGGATGCGCCGTCTAACGTGGAGTTCAGCGGGACGGGCAAGCGTAGCTTGCACGGCTCCGCTGGAACGCAGGGTTCGACGGCACTACCGCCGTCTTCGGGAGACTGACTTTTGAACTACCCAAACGCAAGAGATTGTGAGCATGGCTATCCTCGGCGGAAGTGTCCGCACTGCGAGATAAACAAGCAGGATGAGGAAATCGAACTACTGCGAAACGAGAACCGCAGGCTAAAACGGGCGCTGGCGTTTTGGATACCGCATGTGCCAGATGAAGGCACGGCCAGGGGCGACAGAATTGCGGCCGATGCATACCTCCTGTGTTGCTACGAAGGGCCGGACGAAGTGGATGCAGAAACGCTTGGTTGGATTGCATTGACGCCGAACGTGAAGTAGACGTCCTAAAAGACGCAAGGTTTTGCGTCAAGCACCGACGCACAGAGTACGGACAGAGAAACAATGACCGCTGCGACCGAACAGACGCAATTTGAATGCCTAATTGAACAGCTCGCCTCGGCGCTCAGGTTGCACCTGCCGCCGGCCATCCCGCTGTCCGTAGACCAATGGTCGTCTGCACAATGCGCGGCATACTTCAAATGCAGTCTCTGGACATTCCGCAAAGACTACGCCGCGCTCGAAGATTTTCCCAGGGCGCGCCAGCGCCGCACGAAGCGCGGCCACCTCTCACAGCCCCTCTGGCCCGCCTCGGAAGTGATCGCCTGGTGGGAGCGCGAAGAGCACGCACCACCGAAAAGACCCGGCCGTCCACGGAAAACACGCGTCACGACTACAGCAAAAACTACAGCAATCCCTCAAGATGCGCCTGAATAGGCCAGGTTCGATTCCCCCTCTCGGCACTACAGTATAGCACAATCAAGCGGTTTTTCTGTTAAGAATCATTAGGTTACTTGCCGTCCGCTGTCGACATGCTGTAGCAAAAATGAGCAAAAAAGGGCATTGCTGTGCTAGTCTCTACAGCAAAACTACAGCACAGACTACAGCATGGCGTCGATCCGGAAACGGGGGGAGTCCTACGAAGTGGCGGTCTGCGTGGTCGGCCCAGGCGGACCGCCACCGGTACGCAGGACCGCGACTTTCGATACCCGAGCTGAGGCGAAATCATGGGGCATCCGCACCGAAGCTGCAATCCTTTCCGGCAAGGCTGGGCGCGCAGCTGACAAGACGGTCGGCGATCTGCTGCGGCGCTACGCTGAGACGGTGTCCCCGAGCAAAGCTGGAGCGCGCTGGGAGCAGACGCGCATCAGGGCGCTGGCCGATGACCCACTGTCCGCGGTCAAGATCTCCGCGCTGGATGCGACCCACATCGCCGCCTGGCGCGACCGGAGACTGCGCGTCGTGCAGCGGGAGACAGTCCGCCGGGAATGGACTCTGATCTCCTGTGCGATCGTGGTGGCGATCAAGGAGTGGCGCTGGCTGTCCGTAAACCCGATGACGGATGTCAAGCGCCCTGCTCGAGGGCGGCCGCGCGATCGTCTGATCACTGACGAGGAGATCGAACGGCTGCTGTTCGCGCTCGGGTACACGAGCGACGGCTGCCCGGCGACCGTAACGGCGCGTGTCGGCGCGGCCTTCGCCTTTGCGATCGAGACCGGCATGCGCTGCGGCGAAATATGCGCGCTCGAATGGCGCGACGTACACGCGGACGACGGGATCTGCACCGTCCGCGCCGAGACGGCCGGAGCGGGCAAGACCGAGGCCGCAAGGCGAGAGGTCCCTATCAGCCCGGCGGCGCTACGCGTCCTGCGCGGCCTGCCGGTAGCTGGCGCGAGCGTGTTTGGCTTGAGCACGTCACAAGTCGACGCGCTGTTCCGCAAGGCCAAGGCCAAAGCTGCCGTTGCCGACGTGACATTCCATGACACGCGGCACCTTGCAATCACCCGCCTCGCGCGGGTCCCCGGCATGGACGTGCTTAGCCTCGCCAAAATCGTCGGGCATCGCGACTTGAGGCAGCTCCAGGTCTACTTCAACCCGTCGGCCACAGACCTTGCGCGACTGCTTGGTTGAGTCGAAAAAAAACTGATCAAGGCCGACCGCGAAGAGCGCAACGCGGAAGGGATCGCCCGCGCGCTGCGCATGGAGGATTGAGCGATGGCGACTCACGCCAACCGTGGCTGCCTTTCCGTTGACCCAGACGGAAACTGGCGGCTCTACACAAGCACGATACCGGTCCTCGCGGAGCCCCTTGGCACCGTGATGAGGGACGGTACCGACACCGGTGCGCTGGTGCGCCTTGGCAAGACTGGCGCTTACGGCCAGGTCAACGCCGGAGTGCTTCGGCGGCTTGACGGCCGCAAAGTGGCGGCGGCGCTGGGTAACGCGGGGCGGCCGCCGAGCCTGGCCGGCGGAAAGCGCGTCGAGGTCTATCTCGACGAGGGCAGTCTTGCCGCCGCCGCTTCGGCGGGCGAAGGGAATGTCAGTCTGTGAATTCGAAAAGCCCTCAAAAAATTCTCGGAAAATTGTTGACAATCTGTAGCCAAAGGCTATAATACAGTCATCGGATTTGTTGAATCCGGCCGACGCCTCCGGCAGCAGGCATGGAGAAGAAGATGGAACTGACGACCCTGATCAAACTTGGCGGAAAAGAGTGGTCCACCAGCACCATGCATCGCGTGTACTTCAACGACCTGGCCGAACTGTTCGGCCTGGAGCTGACCCACTACAAAACAGGAAGCGTATCAAGCGCGACCTTACGCGGGGAATCGATCAGCAACAACGCCGGTTATGGTCTGGCAACCACGCTGTCCTTCGGGAAACTATGGTTTGACATCAAAAAAGGGGAGTTTGGCTACAAGTTCGCAAGCTGCAAGCTCTTCTCCGGCGACCAGATTGGAGAGTACCTCGTCGCCGAAATCACGCGCCGCGCCGAGGCGATGCGCGAAACAGGCCTGTAGGCCCACAACAAAACCCGCCTGGCGGGGCTTTTACCTATGACCCACGCTACCCCGCGCCAGGTGCGCTACATCGAACACCTGACGCTCAACACCGGGCACCTTCGCCGCAGCGCCCCGGACGACATATCCCCCGTAACCCTCGCCAGGCTTGAACCTTGGTTGCGCGCAGCGATCGCCAGCGGCCAGCCGGCACCGCTGCCGGCAGATGGCCTGGAGGGCTACACGGCCGTGGTCAGCGTCGTCCACGGCGGACTGCTGTGCACCGTCACCGGCGTGGTGCCGCTGATCACGTTCGGCGTCGCCATGCGCAGCCGGCAGGGCGCACCGTTGTGGGAAGTCCTGCTTGAGCAGCCTGGCGTCCGGTCCGACCTGGATCGCCCAGCCGAGCCGTGGTGCGCGGCGTTGTTGCTGCCCGGCGCGATGCGCGACATGCCCGCGATGCATTGGCTCGGCGACTTCGAGCGCTGCCTCGCGTGGACGTGGGTGCGAATGAGCAAAAAAGTTGTTGACAATCTGTAGCCAAAGGCTATAATACAGTCATCGGGTTCATGCGAACCAGGCCGAAGCCTCCGGTAGCAGGCAGGAGCAAGAAAATGATCAAGTTGCAATTCGAAACCACGACCGCCCCTGATTTCGGCGGCTTTATGTTTTACGTCGAGTACGGGCGTCTCTTCGACGCCTACGACTACGCCGAGGCCTACAGCCTCAACCGCGCCGACCGCGCCGACCTCGACGCGCAAGACGTCCATGCCGTGCAGGACGCGGCGGGTCAGCTGAACGCGGGCGAATGGCTCGAGGTCTCTCACGAGACAGACCCGGCACGTGTTTACAAACTGTTCTGGATCGCCCCAGACGGAATTGGCGAGATCCCGATGGGAGAGTACCCGTCGAGGGAAGAGGCGGGCGCATATGTCCCAGAGGGCGAAGCCGAGCTGCTGTCGGCATGCGCCGACGACGAGCAGCGGGAAAATATCATCCGCGGCAGATGGGCTGTCGTTGACGACGACGAGTGTTGGTATGTGCAAGATATAGAGAATGAGGAGGGATAAGGAATGGAACGCTACTACATGACCAGCCACAACCCAAACGAAATATCTTTCTGGTGGCCATGCACGGCCACGACCCTGAGCGCAGCGAAAGCCGAAGCGCGCAGAGAGTACGGCGGCGGCTTCCGCGCCGCCGAGCTGCAGATCGCCACCGGCGACGGCGTCACGGAGCAGCGGCGAGTCATCGCCACCCGCCGCAACGTTCCCGGCGCCCGTTGGCAAGACCGGTGACCGCGGAAGAACTGAAGGCCGCACGCCGAGCGGCCGGCATCACGTGCAGGAAGGCCGCAGAGATGCTCCGCGTCACTCTCAGCACTTACCAGCGCTGGGAGGGCGCATCACGCACGACAGAGATTCCATACGCAGCCGAGCAACTGCTGCTGCTGCTCACCGAGCAGCACCCGGACCTGCTGTTGGTCCCCCGCGCTACCAGCGCAGGTGATCCCTGAGCCACGCGAGCAGCGCCCAACCCGCCCCAAGCAAAGTGATGCCGAACGTGACAGCGCCGACAACCAAGGGCAGCATGATTTTGCTGCCCTTGTAGAGCGTCACCAGTTCCGCTACCGCGGGAGCAATCGGCGCGTCCTGCGCGATATGGTCCCTCACCTCACCGTGCAGGGACGTCAGCGTCTCGCCGAGTTTCTCGAGCGTCGCGCCGAGTTTGTTTTCCAGCCGGTCGATGCGCTCGTGCAGGGTGTCCACGTCGGAGCTCCACGGGGGGTTACGCCGCTCAATCCCCGCCCACTTTTCTTCGTCGCTCACTTGTGCCCCCCTTAGACGTCTGCGGTGACGCGTACGACGTTGGTACCGTCGGCGTAGAGCAGCGCGCGCTTGCCCTGGCCGACGACGATGCCGCTGCCGCCGGCCGTCTTGACCGTCGTCGTAAACGCGCCGCCATTGTTGCAGTAGACGATCCCCTGCCAGTCCGCCGGGACGATGACGTTGCGGTTGCCGGTCAGGGTGCCGCTGATCGTCAGATAGCCGGCGCGCGCCTCGGCCGCCGAGAGGGTGACGTCGGCAGTGGTGACGGTGATCGCCGCCCGGCTCGTCACGTGATCCGGCTGCACCCATGCGCGCCAGTCGGTGTAACTGGTCACCGTCGCCGCCCCGGTGACCACCTGGTAGAGCGGGATGCGCCCGGCGGTGAAACTACCGGCGTTTGAACTGACAACGCCGGCTCGCGTCGCCTCGATGTAGTGGGTCGCGCTCGCCGACAGGTTGATCGTGCCGTTGGCGACCGCAGTCAGTACGCCGTCAACGACCATCGCGCCCCCGTAGTAACCCCACGTCAGCCCGGCGCTGCTGCTCGCGCGGCGACCGAACAGCAGCGCCGGGCTCGCCGCGTCGAAAAGCGCGTTGGCGGTGACCTCCTTGCCGGCCTGGGACTGCGAAAGGAGATCGAGGAGGGTGGCGGATGATGACATGGGATTACCTCGTGATGGCGGTTTTCAGGGCGCGGCCGCGGCCGACGGTGGCCGATACCTGGCAGACGCCGACGTAGAGCGTCGCCTGGTTGCTGCCAAAATCGAGCACCTGGTCGGCACTGGAATAGGTAACGCTGGCCGTCACTGCGGTCAGCGTGCGCTTGATGGTGGCATAGGTGCCATCGGCATGGATGTCAATGGCGTAGGATTCGGTGGCCTCGCCGAGGTCGGCGTCGACAGCGTCTCGCCATTCGCCGCCAGACCGCGTGCGCCGCGTCCAGTTCAGTGTCCAGTCGTTGCTCGCCGGATCGCGCGCGCCGTTGAGCAGCACCGGAGACAGCGGGCGCAGATTGACCGCGGCATAGGTCGCCGTCCGGTCGACGTCGGTGCCGATATCGGCGTCGACCGTTATTCCGCGATAGAGGTAGGGGACGCCAATCGCCGCCGACGAGAGCGCGATCACAGCCAGGTCAGCGGCGTCGATCTGGATCACCATGTCGCCGCCGACGTGCGTCGTCATCTCGTCCTCGCTGCCGAAGCGCCCGCGCAGCAAATTGGACAGCGTGTAGGTCTTGCCCGAGACGAGTGTGCAAGTGCGCGCGGCGATGATCTCCCAGCGGCCAGGCGCGCCGTAGGCGAAATGGTTCTCGCCGGCGAGCAGCGACGCCTCGCTGACGCTGTACAGATCGCCCGACGACAGCGTCACGGTGAGCACGCCTGCGGCGTCGATGACGCGCGCATCGGCCGCGCCAAGCGTGTTGCTCGCCGAGCCAACCGCGGCGCCGGGGCGCGCGAACTCGGCCACCTGATACCAGTTACCGCCACTGTCGGTCGACTGCATGATCACCCCGCCAGGCCAGCCGATGGTCGTGCCATAGGCCACCGCGAGCAGCGCAGCGCCGTCCTGAGCGCTCGACAGGCGCGGCACGTCAAGCAGTACGTAGTACGTCTTCCCGGCCGAACCGATCGCCGTCGCGCCGGTCACCGCCGATCCGACGCCGGCGGCAGTCGAGGTGTAGACGGCGCCGCGCGCCGGTTTGCCGCGGCATTCGAGGCGGCCGTCGGCCGTATAGCTGATCGCGGTCAGGCGCACGTCGACCGCCCCCTCCGGCGTCGGCAGCGTGACGACGTCGCCACATTCGAGTTGCAGATAGGTCGGCGGCAGACGAAAGACGATTTCGTTGCGCTCCATCCAGTACAAATAGAGCAGGACCTCCGCCTTCTGCGCGGCCTCGTCGGAGGTCATGACGAGAGGCAGGTCGACGAGCGTCAAATTGTGAGCCGCGGTGTTGAGGCGCTCTGCATATTGCTCGCCAGTGTCATATTCGCGGTCGCGGTCGATGAAGCGAAGCGTCACCCGACGCGGCAGTTGGCTGTCCATTTCGCGGGCGACGCCGATCTGCACGCCTGGCTTGTCGCCGTCAGTGCGAGCATCGAGGTCGGCGGCGGCGATCGTCGTTACCGCAGATCCGCCGCGAGGAACAAACTCCAATTTGTAGCCGTGCTGACGGACGTCGAAAGGCCACGCGGCTTGCAGCGGCTCGAGCACGCTGCGCAGACTGCCGATACTGCCGACGCGATAGCCGTGCACGAGCGAGGTCAGCGCGCTGACGTCGATATCTCCTGCCGTGAGCAGCCCTGAAGACAAGCACTCGGCGCTGATGATCAGCCCAAGAGAGACATCGATCGCTGACGCAAAAGTTTTTGCGATCCGATATCCGACCGCTCCCCCGTACGGCAAGCAGGCGATCAGCGTATTACCATAGCCGGCAAACTGCAGAACAACCGAAGAGGGGCCATCCCACGCCGTCCAGCCGGACACTCCATCAATCGAATAATATCCAGACGGGACCGTCGGCGACGCGGAACGCTGGCCGCCCAGTATCCAGGCATGGTCACCATCCGAAAGGATGGATAAATGCCGCTCCGGCGCCGCGCTGATTGCCCATGCCGCTCCGTCGTCTGACCACAATACGGACGTGCCAATATCGGTATCAAGCAGAAAAATAAGGCGACCTTTATGCACACACCCAGTATCTGCGTTAGCCCAATATTCAGTGCCGCGGTCGCGCACCAGCGTCCAGCTTCCTGACAGCCCCGTCGTCGACTTATAAACCCCACGGTTTGCCCCATAATTCTTGAGCAAATACCATGCCGCGGAACCGGCATGCCAGAGCAAGGCATGACGAATCGACCCATTGCCAAGAGTATTGGCCTGCTCGACCCAGTATTGTCCGCCGTCCGTCGAGGTGTACCATGCCGCGTAATAAAGTCCGTTCTCGGCCACGGCAAGCCATGTGCCATTGCCATAACCTATATGCGTAATCGCTGATGAGGGCCCCCCTGGCAACGGAATCGCTGTCCAACTCACTCCGCCATCGGTCGAGCGGAAAATTCCAGCAGAAGCCGGGCCGTAGGCAAGTAGCGTTCCGGCGCCGTCTGTCGCAACTCCTTGGTAGTTGGTTGGCCCAGATCCCACTACCGTATGCTCGCTCCACGCCAGCCCGTCAGTCGAGATCACGGCCGTATGTGCGTCGCGCTTCATCGCACAGAAGACGGACCCGCTCCACACCGGCGCCGTGTAGACGGCGTTGCTCACTGTCGACGTCGCATATGGGTAGTCCACCGTGCTCCCATTTTGCAACAGCTCGACTTTGACCTGTGCGCCGGCGAGGCTGTTGCCATATTTGGCAAGCGGGAGATCGTAGAAGACGAGGTAGACCAGGCCGGGCCATGATGATGTATTGCCGACTCCTTTGTCGGCCTGGATCCTCGGATCCGGCGACTGGCTGTCGGCGCCGAGATAGAGCGCCATGTCGGACAGATTCTGGTTACTGGCGATGATTGTTTCCGAGTCGAGGGCGCCGGCGTCATACCACAAATCGGCGCCGATCCAGATGCGACGCACTCCAATGATCGGCCCCTGACACAAGCCGACGGCGAAGGTGGCTGAATAACTGTAGGTGCGCGTGGTCGTCTTTTTCGAGCCGCCCTTGCCGCCGGACTTGCTCTTGCTTCTGGTCACCGTCTCCTTGATCGCGTTGCCTTCGAGCCAGATCACATTGCCGGTGACGGTGACCGCGCCGTAGACACGCGGGATGACGGCGCCGTAGGTGCTCGACTGCACAGAGAGGTCGGACAGGCGCGGCCCGTGTACGTCCGGGATTCTTGGCGGGTCGAGGTATCCGCCGAGCGCCAGCCCGATCTGCGCGCCATAGAGCGCGCCGGTCGGTCCGCCGCCGATGAAAAACCCGGCGACTGCCCCAACGACGCCTCCCGCGACCTGGCCCGCCGTGCTCACGACGCCAGCCCGCGAAAGCGGTACACGGCGACGATACGCGCCGACCAAAATGACGACAAACGATGCTCACAGCATTTGCCGGCCAGCTCGTAGGCGTGGATGATCGTGCCGTGGCCAAGAATTGCGACGTGCTGCGGGTCGCGCGCGAAGCGCAGCAACAGCACGTCGGCAGGGCGCCGCTCCGAGTGATCGTGGACCCGGCACAGCGTTGGCTGGCTCGCCAGGGCGCGCTCGAGTGTGCGCTCGGTCGGCGTACGCCCATAGCCCTCGACGTCGGCGATGTCCAGTCCGAGGCGGCGACAAACGTGAACGACGACGCCGGCGCAATCGAGGCCAATGCCGACGATCCGCCCCTGATGGCGGAACGGCGTCTCCAGGCACTCGCGCGCGGCGGCGAGGATATCGTCGACCGTCATCCGCCGCCGGTCCCGAATTTGCCGTAGGTCGACGATGTCGGCACCCACGGAAAGCCGCCAAAGCGCAGGACATTGCCATAGGCGCTGCACGCAGCCAAGGTCTTGGCGCAACCCCGCGTCATCTGGTACGCGTCTCCGATCGCCGGCAGATAGTACATCGGCTCCCATAGTGTGATCGTGCCATCGGCGGCATAAGCCTTGACCTCGATCGGCTTGAGCCCGGCGTTGGCGCCGGATGTGAAACGCAGCGTGCCACGCGTGTACGTATCCGTGGTGTCGCCGCGTCCGGAATCCCGAAAAACGTTGGCGCTGCTGACCGCGGTCAGCGTGCCGGTCACGGTGTACGACGCCAGGTTGACGTAGCAGCCGCCGAATTCCGTACCGCCGAAGGTTTTCGGGCACGCGGCGCCGTAGGTCGCGCCGACCGTCTGCCCGAGCGCATCGACGAGCGACAGCCCCCCGACGCGGGCGCGGTCGTCGAGCAGTTCGGTGCGACCGAACAACCCGGCAACCACCGGTTCCTGGTCCTCGACCGGGTTGGCCCACGAGGTGGCGAAGACGTAGACGCGGGCGCCGTCGAGGAGGCCGCTGGCCACCGCCGCGCGCGTCAGCCCGCCGGCGGCGGTGATCGCCTCGAGGTCGATCGCCGCCGGTGAAAAATCGGCGGTAGCGCCCTGCCCGGAAAATTCGTAGCCGGCCGCCGAGGCATAGGTATACGCCCCGATCACCAGGTCGCGCGCATGATCGGTAATGCGGATCGGCGAGCCGGTGACCGGGACAATGCGCAGGCACAGCACGCGCGTCTCGCGCGCGGCGACGGCGGCTTTCATGGGGTCAGCAGTTCTTCGAGCTCGATCGATTCGATCATGCGTACCGCCGGATAGGCCATGTCGATGTCGAGCGGTTTGGCGAAAGCGACCGGGATGTCGAATTCGCAGCCGGCGGTCATCACGTCGGACGGGTGACTCGGCGCCGGCGAGATCGTGACGCGGCCGGTGGTGGTATCGACGCTGACTCCAGAAGAAACCGTGACGCCGTTTTTGGCCACCAGCAACGTACCGGTCACTGGCTTGTAGATCGTGCGCACTGGCCGTCCGAGCGAGAGCACCGGCGAGCTGAATCCATAGACCTTTTGCAGCTGATAGACCCCGGACGAGACGTAGGCCAGCGGCTGGTCGGTCGCCGCCGGCGCGCTGCGCCCGTCGGATGCGGTGCTGAAGTCGTCGAGCGCCTTGACGCGAAAACCGGCGTACTGCCCGCGCACGCTGTGCCACAGGTTGAGGATGTCGGCATGGAGGCTTGACAAGGGCTCGCGCGCAGACAGGTGGAAGCGCCGCCGCGGATAACCATGCAGCAGCCGCGCGTAGCGGCCGCCGGCCGCGGTGCGGACGATCTCGACGTCATAGTCGTCGCCATACGACGAGCCGTAGGTGATCGGGGCAGCGAGGCGCACCTCGAGAAAGGCGCCCATCAGGCATACCTCCGCGCGGCCGTCATCGCGCCGAGCACCTGGCGTGCGACTTCGCCGCCGGCGCGGCGCAGATCGGACGCTCCCCCCCCAGCCGCCAGGTTGATGGTCACGCTGACCGACTGGCTGGCCAGCGCGCCGGGCCGGTTGTCGGCCGCCGGGACGATGCGCTCCCCTTTGTGGATCTGTGCCAGCATGTCGCGCGGGACGTAGTCAATACCAGAAGCATACGAGCCGCCGATCGCCCCCTTGAGCAACGACAGGCCCTCGCCGACCCAACCGCCGATCCCGGCGCCTGAGCCGAGGTCGCCGAACAGGCGCTTGGCGAGGTCGGCGGCGACGGCGTTGGCGATCATGCGCCGGATCGCGGCGCCGAAATTTTCAGCCAGTTTGTCGACTCCGTCCTTGAAGGGGTCGAAGAGGAAATCGGCGAAGGCGTCCTGGATGTTGCGCGCGGCCTCGACCGCGAACTGGTCGATGTCGCTTAGTTTCTGCTGCACGGTGTCGGCAGTCAGGTGGAGACGCGCGGCGACCGCCTCGAGGTACGTCTCCTCGGACACAGTCCCGCGCTCGAGTGCGTCGACCAGGATCAGCATGTCGTCACGCACTTTCTCAAGCTGCGCCGACGGCGTCGCCACGAGCAGGTCGTTGAGCTGCGCCACCTCGGCGGCGGCGTTTTTCGCGGCCCCGGTGAGGTCGTCGCGCACGGCCTGGACGATGGCCGGATCGAGACCGGCGGCGGCGATCTGATCCAGTTTGGCCAGCGTGTCGACCAGTTCCTGGGCTTTGACAATGTCCGCACTTTCGATCGCGCGCGCCACGCGCTCGGCGAGGATGGCGTCGTAGTCGCTGACACTGCCGGGACCGCCACCGGATCCGGCCGCTCCGCGGCCCCCTTTCTTGCCGGCGGGCTCGCGCGGATCTCGCGAGCGGTAGGTGAGGTCCTTCTTCGGCTTCGCGGACGCCCCTCCAAGAATTGCGTCAATCTGGGGGCGCAGCAACGGACGTTGCAATGTTTTGCCGACAAAGTCGGTGATCATCGCCTCACCGGCCTGATAGTCAGCTAGCGCCTCCTCCCACAGCGGACGAACCCGCGAGTACCCCTCTTTCTTAAACCCGCCGCTGACAACCTCCCACACCACCGCTCCGAAACTTTTCGCAGCGCGAATCGACTGAGAAAATTTTCCAGCAAGCAACCCGACATGGTCCTTGACCGACACCAGCCAATCGAGCAGACTGGCCAATTGCGGCATCACGTCGATGACCAGTCCTTTGGCCCACGCGCCGCCGGCGGCGTTGACGCGATTCCACGCTTTTTCCAGCGTTTCGGCGGCGGCCGCCTGCTCTTTGGTCAGTTTGCCGTTGGTGATCGACTCCTCGGAAAGGTCCTTGAGCAGCGGCAGCAGCTTGGCGCCTTGCTTGCCGAGCAGATCCTGCGCGATCGCGGTTTTCCCGGCGCCATCCTCGTATTGCGCGAGCGCGTCGGCGATCTGCTTGAAGGAGACCGCGGTATCCTGGCCGCGCAGCGCCTCGGCGCTCAGCCCGATCGCGGCCAGCGCGTGACCGGCGCCTTTCGCCTCATCGTCGGCGCCGGCGAGCGCTTTCGCCAGGCGGATCAGTCCGGTCTCGACCGTCTCCATGTCGGCGCCACTGATCCTGGCAACTCGCGACAGTGCCGACAGGTGCTCGACCGAGGCGCCGGTTTTTTCGGACAAGTCGTCCATGCCGGCGGCCCAACTGATCGTATCGCCGATCAGGCTTTTGATCGCGGCGCCGCCGGCGAAGGCGGCGAGGCTCGTCGCCAGGCCGGTAAACCCTGGCACATTGGCGACGGCCTGCGACAGCGTCTGCACGCCCTTGGTCGCCGAGGCGATCGCGGCCTGCGTATTGTCGACCGCCGAGATGACGACTTTTACCGGATCAACCATGGCGCACCTCGTCGAGCGCCGCGCCTTCCATGACGCGCAGCGCCTCGAAAATATCGGGTTGATCGGCCGCCTGGATGCCGCGCAACGCGAGCACCACCGGCAGCGCCTCGTAGCGCAGGCCGACGATGCCGCCCATGCCAGCGTAGTGCCACTGCGTCAACATGGCGCAGAAAACGTCGACCGCCGGCATGTTTTCCGGCCAGACGAGCAGATCGTCGGGCGGCCGCACGGCAGAGACCGCGATGCCGAACGCTGCCAGCGCTTCCGGGTCGCAGCGGCGTCCGGTGTCACCGCGGACTATTCGCCGTGCGGCCGCAGCGAGTTTTTTACCCGGCTCTCCTGTAGCGCCTGGACGTAGCCGTAGAGCAGTTCGCCCGGACGCGTGGCCTGCGCCAGCAGGAAAGTACGCAGCGCAGACTTCGAGAAAGTCGCGTCGTCGCCATTTTCGTCGACGATGCCGGACACCCAGCGCACAACGATTTCTGACAAAGCCTCGTCGACCGGCGTCTCGCCCATTGTCTGCAACCACCCCTGCAACGCAGCCGGAGACTTGTGGTGAAACTCCCAGATGCTCGCCTCCGGGGACTCCTGTCCGAGGACCGTAAACTCGACCCTGGCAATAAAGATCGGGTCGGGGAAAATTCTGATGGCCATCAGTGAATCACCAGTTTGAATTCGTCATTGCCGCTTGTCGGCAGGCCGCGCAGCGTGTAGGTCTGCAACAGCTTGCCACTGACATCTGCACGCTGCGGATTGATGAGTTGCGCCGACGGCAGGAAAAGCATCACCTTGTAGCCGGCGGTCGTGCCGTGCATCAGGCCGATCGATTGCGTTGTGTTGGCCTTGACGCCGGCCAGGAACGACACCTCCTGCGCCGCCGTCAGATCGAGCGTCAACGTTCCGGAAAGCGCGCGATCCGAGATGTCAACCGTCTCGCCGCCAAGCAGCGGCGTGAAGGCGACCGCGTTGCCGAGATCAAGCTCGATCCCTTGCGACGGATAGCCGGTGCCTCCGGTCAATGTCGGCGTCGCCGCGGTGTAGGTGCAGCCGAGCGTGATGTCGCCGGTATTGGCATCGGTGACCAGCGCCGGCGTCTTGTACGCCGTCAGCGTCGTCGCCGATGGCGTGGTCGCGGTCGCGCCACCGTCGATGCCCAGCAATGTGAACTCCATTTTCGGCCGGCCGGACACCGGCAGCGAAAACCGCACGTTGCCGCGGCAGCCTTTGGCGACGTACTTGACGCCGGCGCAAAAATAGTAGACGGTGACCGAGTCGGTGACCGGAGTCGCGAGATTGTACTCGGTGCGCACGCTCGCGGTGACCGTCTCGGACAGCCCACAGGCGCGCAACAGGTGACCGTACGCCGGCGCCGTACCGGCGCTGCCGGACCCGGCGAGCTCGACGGCGAACGACAGTGCCACGTAATTGCTGCCGACCAGCTGCTCGGATGCACCCATGTAGCCGCGGATCAAACTGCGGTCGACATTATCGGCGTTGACCGGTGTGATCGAGACGTCGCTGACCAGTACCGCGTTGGCGGCTTCCGTCGGTGCGCTGTCGACACCGTACGTCGACTCGATTTTGGAGAGGACGACGGTTTCGCGCAGATAACGGGCTGGCATGTCAGAGGACCCCGATCAGAGAGTCAGGCGCGTCTTGATTCGGGACGCGCCCATTCGGGTCTTCGCCAGGTTTTCTCGGCGCGAGCGGAACGGTGGGCGCGGGGGGCGTGGACATGGTAGTCTCTCAATAGGTACGGTACTGGATATCGATTCCGATCGTCGCCTGCGTCGAAGACGAGCGCTCAAAATCCCAGGCAACGGAACTTGTTGGCAACACCTGGACGTCTGGCCCGAGGCCGAGCGTCGCATCGACGTGCAACTGCCTGAGCACGTCGGCCAGCAGCGCATCACCTGCGGACTCGGCCTCGGCCTCCGAACTCAGATAGAGATCAACGTCAACGCTTAACACGTGATCCTGAACTCCAAGCACTTCGGCGGAGAGGACCTCTGATCTCGGGAGGACGACAATCGCCGGCAGCAGATCAAGATCGTAGCGGCGGCAGCGAAAGACGCGCCCTGGAACGACCGCATCCATCGACGCCTGCAGCGCGGCGAGAATGTCCACTCGAAGTGTCATGGCGCGATGTCTACAAAGGCAAGCCCGTCGCGATGACGAACAGCAGTGACGCGATAGTCGATGCCAGCGATGCGCAGCCGGTCGCGTGTCCGCAGCCCATCGACGTCGATCGATCGCGCCCTGAATACGTACGCGTCGCGGACGATCTGGCCGAAATCGACGTCGGTCGCGACACGCAGCGAACCGTCGATCAGGCGGCCATCGAACACCGCCTGCGCGTAAGACGGCAGATCCGGATCGACGAAGGCGGCGAGGTCGGCGGCGTCGAGCGGCATGGCGTCAAGCGATCGCGGCGCTGATCAGATAGCCGGCCGACGCCGATGTCAGTACCGGGATCGCCTCATCGGTCACCGGATAGATGTCTGACTTGGCATTTTTGTCTGGATAGCCCTGCTCGACGTAGGGCGCGCCGTCGAGGCGGTAGGTGTAGCCATACGTCGGCTCGCCGAGGTCGGCCTTGGTGCCAGGCACGGTATACGCGACGACGACGAACTTGCCCCAGACGTCGGTCAGCGTGCCGGCGGCGTCAAGGTAGACGGCCTTGCCGACGACGACCCTCTCGACGCCCCACAGACTGGCCAGCAGATCTTCGGTGACGACGTCGCGCCCGGTGTATTTGACGCGATCGATGATCGTCGGATGCTGACGCAGCTTGGCCATCACCGACGCCGAGACGACGACGGTGTTGGCGTATTTGCCGATCTGTGATCGGATCGCGTCCTTGGCGGTCTCGATGTCTTTCGACGGACTCGAGGTGCCGCTGTAGTCAGACCACTGCGCGGTCCCGGAGAGCGTGACCTTGTTCGACGCCGCGTAGCTGCCCGCGGTAGTCGAGATGTCGGCCTGCGCTTTTTCGAGACGCAATCCGATGACGTTTTGCACTTTGCGCACGGCTGCCGCGCCGAGTTGCACGCCGGCAACCACCGACGCCTCATGCTGCAACTCCCATGGAACAACCGCTTCGAGCGCATGCTGTTCGAGCGTGTATGACCCCGAGCTGTAGCCGAACTGCACGCGCGCAGTATTGGCTCCTGGCGCGCGTGCAGTCGTAAACAACCGGAAGTCGTCATTGGTGAAGGAGATGATTTTTCCGCCACGCTGCTGCACCGGCACGGACGGGAAAATCGCGTCACCAACAAAATCCTGATTTGAGTAGCCGAGCGCGATTTCGGTGAGAATCGGGTCGACGACTCGGGCCTGGGAAGGCGTCATTTGCGGCATGGCTTGTCCTTACGCGACGTTGGGAATGAGAAAAACCTCGACAAACTGCCCGCTTCCGGTTGACGCTTCCCTGGCCACCGCGAGTTTGGCGCCGGAGGTCGCCCAGACGATCGCGCGACCGCTGGCGTCGGATTTGATCGTCGCGCCGGCCGAGAACGAGCCTCCAGTTTCGACGATGGAAGTTCCGAGCGCTTCGACGGGGATTCGGTCTCCGGATACTCCGGCACTGCGCGCGACGCCGAGCGCGTTGGCGTCGGCGCCGGCCTGAGATCCGGCCGGGGTGACAAAGCGGTTCGCGGCGACCGTGCCGGTCAGCGTCTGCGTCAGCACCAACACGGCGATATTTTGCATGGACATGTCGTGATTCTCCTTCTGGCGATCAGGCGGCGACCGCCGCGATGGCGTCGAAATAACTGCAGCCGGGATGCGCGGCCTGGTGCGCCTTGGCCTTGGCGTGCAGGCGCTGGCGGGAGCCTGACGGCGTCTCGTCTACGTCGTCGCTTTCCTGTTGCGATGCAGTGGCGTGCGGAACCGGCGGCGCCGCCTTACCGCGAATTTTCTCGAGCATCGCGGCGCGCTGCGCCTTCTCGGCGGCGAGGATGCGCACCGCGGTCTGCGGACCGGTGGTCTTGCCATCGGAAACGCATTCGGCGACCAGGGCCTCATGGCCTGGCACGAGCTGCGCCTGGACTTCGAGCACGCGCGCCAGTTCGGCGCGTGCGCCCTCGGCAAGAGCTGCCTGATAGATCTGCGGATGATTGGCGCGCAGCGTGTCAAGCGTCAGCGCGGTGGTGTCGGTAGTCATGAGTCCTCCCGTTCGGCGGCCATCGAATGAGGCCAATAAAGTTTCCAAAGTTCCGATTTCGTCTGCCATGCCGACCGCGACGGCGTCGCTCGCGATTTTCACGGCGCCGCCACCAAACTTTTCGAGCACGTCCGCGGCATCAACGCCGCGGTAGGCGGCGACGTCGTCAACGAAAACCTGCGCCAGTTGATCGACCAGCGTCTGCAGTTGCGCGCGGCCGGCGTCGGTCGTCACGTCGGGCCGCTTGTGCGGCGACTGGCTGCTGACGATCTCGACCGGTCCGTCGTCGCGGCTGCGGTCGACCGACAGCACGGTGCCGATCGAGCCGACGACCGCCGACTTGGCCATGACGAGGCGATCGGCGGCGGCGGCGATCCAGTAGCCTGCCGAGCAGGCCGCGTTGTCGACGTAGGCGATGGTCGGTTTTTTCGCGATCCGGACTTGCTGCGCGAATTCGGCGATGCCGCTCGCCTGTCCGCCCGGCGTGTCGAGGACCAGTACCACGCGCGCCACCGCAGGATCGTCCTGCGCGGCGGCGAAGTCGCGCGCCAGCAGTTGCAGCGAGGTGGCGCCGCTGATCTCGGTCAGCAGGTTGGCGTAGCGCATGATCGGGCCGGTCACCGGCACAATCGCGGTATCGCCGCGCAGCGTCACCGCGCGCGTATTGCGCAGCGGCCGCCCGAGGCGCGCTTCGAGCGCATCAATGTCGATCGCCTCGCCGCGCGCGTGGCGGTCTACGATGTCATGCACCTGCATCATCGCAGCGCGCGTAATCGCCCAGGGCTGTGAGAGCAGGTCGATGAGATTCATGGCGTCATGATCGCCGATCAGGCCGTCCACAATACAGGGGTAAATCTGGACGATCCCGGCTCATGCGAAGCGGACGAATGGCCGCTGCGGGACGCGGCGAACAAAGGGGCGAACAATGACAACCCGGCATGAACGGCTGCGCGTCTGCAGCCGGGTCGCGTCAAGCTCGTCTGCAGCGGAGACGAGGCGCGCGTAACCGCCGCTGATGACGCCGCCGGTTGCGGCGAGCAGCACCTGCACGACGAGTGATCCGCTGCCAAGCGCCTGCGCTAGCCCGGCGGCACTCAGGCCGACCGTCGCTGTCAGCGTCGCCGAGCCGCCAGCGGCGGCTGAACCGGTCGCTGCGATCTCGCCCAAAGCGCCGCCGGAGAGCGTCGCCGACCCGCTGGCAATCGACGATCCGGCCGCCGACAGGGAGACCGAGACCGACAGGACTGCAGTCCCGCCGGCAACCACCGCCCCGAAAGCGGCGATCTCTCCCGGCGATCCGCCCGAGAGCGTCGCCGATCCGCCGCCGACAGCGCCTCCTGATGCGGCAAGCAGCACGTCGGCCGACAGGCCGGCGGCACCAGCGGCCGCGGCAAGACCGGAAGCCGCGATCGTCACCGTCGCCGTCAGTCCGGACGTACCGCTTGAGACCGACAGCCCAACCGCAGACAGCGGAACGCTGGCGACCAACGCCGCATCGCCGCCGGCGACAGAAACCCCGACCGCCGACAGGGCCACCGCGGCGCCGAGCGCCGCGGTGCCGGAGGAGACAACGCCACCCGACGCCTCCGCAGCGAGCGCGCCGCCAGCGGCCGCAATCTGCACCCACCCGGTGACACTGACGCGCGCCGATGCGGTCGCGTCGTCTCCCTGCAACCAGCCCCCAAAGGTTGCGCGCGCGAAGGCGGCCACGTCAAATCCTCAAGTAGGGGTCGACGTAGACGGTCTGACTGGGTTTGCCGACATACGCCCAGGCAAGCAGTTCACCCGCCTCGGCGGGGGTCAGACTGGCCCCGGAGTCGATTTTTCCTGACCACGGACTGTTTGACGCGCCAATGGTCCACGCGCCGGCGCCGGCCCCAGACGCCTGCCCGGCCGGAGTCCCCAGCAGCGTCATGCCGTCACCGTACAGTGTGCCTTTGACACTGCCTGACGCCGTTTTCGCCGAAGCGACGAGCCATACATCATTGTCATTCAACGCGCTCGCCGTACCGTCGTTGCGCAGGATTTCGACATACGGAGTGATGGCGCTCACACCCGTGTGATGCAGCGCAATCGGCGGCGAGTAAAACGGCGTAGCGGGTGAGCAGTTGGCCGTGGTCGTGATCTTCCACGAGAGCCCAATTGGCCCGGCCGTGTAGTAGGTCGCGGAATCGGTCACGATCGTGCCGAAGGCGTCGCTGTAGCGAAACGTCCCGTGGGTGTCGCCGCTGTCGCAGTCTATCGCGGCTGCGCGATAGGATGACTTGTTGGCCAGCGTTTGCGTGGCCAGCAGCACCCAGTTCGCCGGCATTTTGCAGCGCACAAAACGAAAATCCCCCGGCGACCGCGCCGAGTTGCCGACCAGAGGGTTGGTTCCGAGCGCGGAGAAGTCGCAATCCACCGCCAGCAGCGAAACTTGCGAAGCGGACGCCGCGACCTCGTTGAAGAAGGAGCCGGTCGGCGCGCCCGCGCAATCGGCGGTCACGTTGTAGAACTCGACTTGTCCGCCCAGTTGCAGTTTGCACCCGTTGTTTGACGATCGATCTACCTTGATCACCGTGTCTTGCAGCCGAGTGAACTGATTGGTCGAGCTTCCGATTGCGAGATCCGCGCTGACCGTCGTGGATGAGTACCACAGTCGGCAACCATCAAGCTCAAAATGCCCGCCGTCAGTCGTGTTGATGTTGATCTGCTGGCTTCCGTGTTCGCGCAGAGTCATCCCATGGATACGCATTGTTCTGGCTCCCGCCAGTGTGATGCTGTAAGCGGATGATGTATGCCCGATCCACCCGCCGGCCCCCATTTCTGCCAAGGCGTCACTGCTGTCTTTGTCAACACAAATGACACTGATGTTGGCCAGGAAGGTGTAGGTGGTATTTGCTGCCAGAGTTTCCTGGCTCGTTTTGTGCACCAGAATGACGTCGCCATTCGTGCTCGCCGCAGAAACCGCAGCCGCAAAAGTCTGGTAGGCATCCGTCCACGACGTCCCGTTATTCGCGCCGATGGCCTGCGCGTTGTAGCGATAAGTCGCCATTACAGATCCGCCTCCGCCAGCATTGCGACCCAGCGATCATGAGCCGGGGTAATCCGCGACGCGCGCAGCGTCGTCCACTGCCCAGCGGTCAGGCTCCGGCTGTAGGCTGTGTTAAAACTGCTCCTTGCCTGCGTATCGGTGATGTCTCCAGCAACCAGCCTTTCAGTTAGCCACCACATCAAACGACAAAACTCGGTTTTGTTCCCGGACTGGAAAGCCTGTCTGGCTTTCTTCCAGAAACGCGCAGCGAACTCGCCTGGCGATTGATGGTTGAGATTGAGCGCCACGTCACGCGCCTAGGATCGCCGCGGCCTCGGCGTCGGCCAGCAGATTGGCCTGATAGATCGCTCGCTGCGCGAGCAGCGCATCCCGATCAGCCACTCCGTCCCACAGGTAGGTGATAGTGTGGACTTTTCCTTCTGAATCGGTGTGCCGTTCAGTCGTCCAGCGACCTCCGCCCGACTGCGCCATGGGGTCAGTCACGTATGACGAGGAGACGATGGGCATGACTCAGTTGTCGATCTGGAATTGCAACTGCCCGGACGAAAACGACACCGTGAACCCGGCGCCAGAAACATTGAGAGACGAGATGAGGTTGATGCAGATCCAGCGGTTGCCTGACGAGCTGGCGTCCATCCAGCCGACCGACTGGATGGTCCCCCATGACGCGGTCGACGTGCTCCAGGTGATTGCGTTGTTGTTGCTCGACGTGCCGCCGGTTCCGCTCGAGGCCGTCGTCGATCCTGCCGACTGCGTGCCGGACCAACTGGCGAGCGCCGCGGTGACCGCCTGACGCGCATAGGCGGTGCCAGACGTCGACACTTCGGTTCCGGCTGCAGAGTCGGAACAGGAGTCCGTGAACAGGGCGATGTACCATGTCGCCGGCGTGCCGATCGCCTGCCCGCGCAGCAGGGCATCGATGGTTTTGTTCTCGCCGTAATCGGTGAGCGCCGTCGACAGCGCCGGCGCGGAGAAGAGCAGGGCTGCACAGAGGGAGAGCAGAGAGAGCAGGATGCGCATGGAAGGGGTCCTCAGACGGTGGTGATTTCGGGGAGAACAGAAAGCGTCGACACGGCCGAGCACAGCGCGTCGATGCCGCCGGAGACGCGCGTCAGCTCGACGTCGAAGCGATAGCTGCCGGCGGCGATCGCCGACGCTTGCGCGGCCGACAGTCGCAGCCAGATGGCGGCATTCGTAGCGTCGATCTCGAGCGTCGCCGCGGCGCTCGTCCACTCGGCGACGAGCGCGCCGGATACCGGTTCTCGAACCTGCATCGCGGCCGAGGCGTACAGTGACAGGTCGAGCGGACGGTAATAGACGAGATCGCCGCCGGCGGTGTAGGCGCGGAAGCCGCGCGCGCTGACGCCCGGAAAGTCGACGGTGTCGGCGTCGACCCTGCTGATGCGGCGCAGGTCCTGCTCGCGTACGCCGTCCCACGGGGCATTGAGCTCGCTCATGCCGACGGCGCCGACGATCGCCGCCCGCCAACCATCCGGCAGACCATGCGCGGTGGCGGTAACGCGCAGCGGCGCGGCGCGCGTCATGCCCGAGATGGCGGCAAAAACAAGGATGTCGGTCTCGATGCGGAGCGGGAGGTCGACGTTGGCGCCCTGCCGGATCTCGAGCGCGAGGTCAGGCAGCATGCTCATGTCTCATCCTCGCGCTCGGGGACGTCCTCGTCCGGCGTGGGTGCGCCCGGAGGACGCGGCGGAGCAGGAGGCCGATCGAGCCCGTCGGCCGAGCGCGCGCTCTGCTCGACGACGCGCTGGCGGTGCTTGATCCGCCAGTCTACCCCGTCGTGCAGGACGCTCTCTGCGGCGATCGTGCTGATCCCGGCCTCGATGCGCATCACCGCCGCCTCGACCGACTTGGTCGGGTCGATCGACCCCGGACCGTCGCCGACCCATACCGCCTGCGACCAGGCGTGCCGAAGCGCCGGATCGGCGAAGTAGCCGGGCGCGATCACGCGCCCGAGTGCTACCGCCTCGTCGAGCCAGGCGGCATAGACCGGCTGGCAGAGACCGGCCGCCAGCCAGTCGCGGCGGCAGCGGAAATGCCGCCAGGCGTCGAGCAGCGCGGCCTGCGCCGCCGAGTAGCTGGCCGTGAAGTGCTTGATCAGCACTTCGTGCGGCAACCCGATGCCGACGCCAATCTGACGCACGATGGCGAGGAAGAATGGATCGAAGCCGGCGCTCGGCCGACCCGGCGTCGGCGACTCGGCCGACTCGCCGGGCAGGAGGTTGATCGCCTTGGCGCCGGGTCCGATCGCGCCCTGCGGGATCGTCCGGTCCCACGTGGTGGCGCTGCTGAGGTAGGTCGCGCGCGCCGCGTCATCGAAAATTTCCGAGAACGCCTCGGGGTCCATGCGAATGAAAACCGCGAAGGTCGCCGCGGCAACCGCGGCGTCGAGCTCGGCGTCGGTGTAGCGCTTGAGTTGCTTGAGCGGCTCGATCACCGGCGCCAGAATCGGCACGCCGCGCACTTGTCCAGGACGCCGGCGCTCAAAAAGATGCAGCATCGAGCGCCGACCGTCGGCGGTGAACGCGGCGCGCTGGGTCCACTGGACCCGGCCGGCGCCGGCCGCCGTCGGATAGCCGGAGCAGACGTGATAGCGCAGCGGGGCGCCGGCGTCATCGAGCTCGACGCCAGCAGAAATGCGGGCGTTGTCCTGCACGCGACCGGGATTGCAGACGCGGTCGGCCTCGATCATCTGCAGCGCGAGGCGATACGGACTGCCCGGCCACGGCGCGTCGGCGAGGAGGACGAAAACATCTCCGGACTCAAGCGCCGACAGGAATGCGGTCGACTGCAGCCCGAAAAAGCTTTGCGTGCGCGTCAGGTCGCAGGCATCGCTCTCCGACCACTGCCGCCACTCGCGCAGCGTCGCGTCCGACCACGCCTGTGCCTGGTCGACGCTCAGCCCGAGCGCGGCGACGTCGGGTTGCGGCTGGCAGGAAAGCCCGGTGCCAACGACCGCGGTGGCTATCGTCGACAGCGCGCCACCGGCGAGCGGCGAAGTGCGCGCCAAGTCGCGCGAGCGCGCGCGCAGCGTCGGCAGCGCCGGGTTGATGTCGCTGCGCGCATCGGACGCCTGCGCCAGCCAGCCGGCAAGCGCGGGTTTTGTGGTGCTGGCCGAATCGTAGCCGCCGGAAACTCCAAGACAGGCAATCTGACGCCGTGCACGCAGCCGGCGCAGAGCCCACTGCGGCGCGACCGCGGAAATGGCGCGGTCGATCAGGCTGGCATCGCTGGCACTCATGCGTCGACCCTCACCAGCGTGCGCGCACGGACACGGCCGCGCGAGAGCGCAGAGATCTCGTTGACGCGCGCCGACCAAACGGAGACTCCCTGCTGCACCGCGCGCAGGTCGGCTCGCGTCAGCGTCTCGTCGCCGATCTGCACCGACTGACCGGCAAGGATTTTGCGCTCGGCGGCGAGGTAGGCGGCGAGTTGGGCTTTGGCTTCGTCAAGGGTGATGGCGGGCATTCGATGTCTCCAGTCCCGCGCATGGTAGGCAGGGACGGCGTCTAAATTACAGGGGGAAATCTGGACGAGCGCGGCGAGTGGGGCGGAGCGGCTTGCGCCGCACGGGAGACTCCGTGCATGATGGGCGCCCTATCTCCCCCCACGATCGCCATAGGAAGGAAACTCATGCGCCGGACCGCCTCACTGTTTTTGCTGGCCCTCGCGGCCTGCTCGGGACCTCGTGACACGCCCCTGCCGAAGGACCTGACCACGATGGAGACGATCAGGCCGGCGATGGAAAAACTCAGCCAAGAGGACCGCGAGTTGGCGATGGGCTACATTTTCCGCCATACGGTCGGCTCGGCGCTCGGCGCGGCCTTCGGCGTCAAGCCCGAGCCGATCCCCGACGGGATGACGCTCGGCAAGGCCATCGACGAGCAGCGCACGCTCGTCGACAAGAACAAAGCCGCCGAAGCGGCGAAGAAACTCGAAAAAGAAAAGGCCGCCGCGGCGCGCAAGGAGGCGGCCACGCAGATGGCCCAGGTGATGACGGTGCGGCTGGCCGGCATCCGGTTGCACAAGGCCAGCTATCGCGACTTCGACGTCGAGAACCAGATCCTCATCTCGATCGACCTCGAAAACAGAGGGAGCAAGCCCATCTCAGGGATGAAAGGCACCGCAACATTCAAAGACAAATTTGGCGACATCCTCTCTGAACTGCCGATCAAATTCGAGCAAGAGATCCCGGCCGGGAAAACGGCGACCCTCAAGCTCTCGAAGCGATTCAACCAGTTCGATCTCGAGGACAGGGCCCTGGCGAGCCTGGACGCCGCCACCGTCGACTTCTCGGTGGCGCCCGAGGTCATCCTGTTCGGCGACGGCACGAAATTCGAGGCGCTGAAAGCCAAATAGCAAGGCGCCAAAGCGGTTGCGAGTCAGGACGGGGCGGCCCAGCGAAGTTGGGACGCCAGGCGGTCTGTGCAGGCCTTGATGATGGCAGGGAGAGTGCTCAGCGGCACACCGCCAGGATCGGCGATCACCTTGGGAAAATCATCGGCGGCGATCACGAAGGCGGCCGCGGGGACCTCCCGCAGCAAAATGCGGCCGTGGTCGTCGAAGGTGAGCAGGAAGCGGGAGTGCACCAGGCGCGTGGCGAGGGGAGACAGCGACGGGTCGCCGCCGTCCCTGGCCGAGTCGAGGGAGTGCCCCTTGCTGTCGCGAGCGGTTAAGGAGAGTTCGCGCGGGAGGCGGATGCGCCGAGACGGCGGAGGCGGCGGCTGCAGGTGTTCCGTCCCGCCCGCGCCGGCCTTGTCGCGGGCTTCTTTTTCGAGCTTGATGAAGTAGCGCCGCACCTGGCGGCCGCGCTCGTTGTTCTCGACCATCGCCAGTTCCTTGGCCATGTCGAGCGTCAGGTGGTAGTCGGTGGCGGGGCGTCCGCGAGTTTTTCTGGAATTCCCGAAAAAGTCATCGCCTTCGGTGAAGCCGTACTTCTCGATGCGCTCCTTGATCCAGGTGGCGAAGTGGTCGCCGTTCTCAAGCGTGGCGTGAAGGTCGCGGGCGTTGCAGAGGGTGGTGCCGTTGTCGCCGGTGAAAACCGGGACGAGTGCGGTCGTGGTCATGACGTGCTCCTTGGCGAGAGATTGAAAACCTCGTGGAGCCGTCACTACACGGCGCCGCGAGGCGGCCGGGAGGTTAGTGACCGAGCCAAGTCGGTGGACTTCTTTCCCCTTGCGGGGTGTTGTATCCGTCGCCCTCCCGGCCAAAACGCTGGAGCCGGACGTAAAAAACCGCAAGACTGACGGGCGCGGTTGCCGCTTGGCTTGGAGTCACTACACTCCGTGCGCGCATTCTGCCGAGCCACACCATGCATGTCAAATCTTCCCTTCGTCATGGTCCAATGCCTGAGACAAAGCCCGTGACAAGCTGTTCTCGGCAAGCCTTCCTCCCCCCTTCATCGCCCGCCCGTCTCCTTGAGTCGCTTGTAGATCGTCGACCGCGAGATGCAATGGCGGGCGCAGATCTCGGACAGCGGAACGCCGGCGAGGTAGTCAGTGGCGATCGCCTGGTTGCCGGCACGGCGGTCGCCGTCGTGCTTGCCAACGTAAGCAGTGCCGCCGCCGTATTCACGCCGCACGCGGCGCTCTGCGGCGAGCGCCGCGGCGTCGTCGATCGCCACGCCGGCGGCCTCCCTCAGGTAGCGGATGGTGTCGTTGACGATATCGGCCATGGTCAGCGCGCCCACCCGGCGAGGGAAACTTTCCCGAAATGACCTTGACGGCCGGCGGCCAGCGGCGCCTCGTCGGGCTTGAGTTCGCCGGCGAGGCGGTGCGCGGCAAGGGCGAGGATGAAGCAGTCCAGCGCTTCGTTGCGCGGACGGACAGCAACCCACTCGGAAAACGCCCTCCCATTGCGCACACGCGTGCGCAATTCCTCGGCGGCGAGCTGGCGGAAGTACTCGTCATCAAAAGCTTCGGCCGCCGGAAAGTGAATGTAGCCCGGACCTGGCTCGGCCAGGCGCAGCCGTGCATAAAGCAGTGCTTTGCCCTGGTCGACGCCGAGCAGGTAAATCTGATGCGAGCGTTTGCGTTGCGCGCGCAGGCGCTGGCGCCGCTTGCGCTCATCTTCGATCAACGGCCTGCCGGAACCGGCCATCCCCTTCGACGGCCGCGCCCACTTGTGCCGATCGCAGAAATCGAGCACAAAAGAGGTGTTGTACCCTGAATCAATCAGCGCCGAGTGCACGCCGTATTCGGCCAGTGCCGAGGCCAACTCTTCCCACGCGTCACCGGAAGAAGTTTCGCCTTCGATGATCAGGTGATCGATAACCCAAGCCTCTTCTCCGGTCGAAAAGGCGATCAGCGTCGCTTCGAGGCGGTCTTTCTGCACGTCGACGCCGGCGACGAGGCGCAGCGGACGCACGCGGCTCAGCACGTCCTGTGGCGACCAGGACTCGACGCGCGCCATCAACTGCGTCGGGTCAGCGCCCTGACCTTTTTCGGTCCACACTTCCCCAAGCGAGGTGTTGATGAACGCTCGCAGTTTGGCGGTGTCGTTCTGCGCGTCTACCCACTTTTGAGCAAACTCGCGCCAGCTGATCCCCAAGCCGACCGGGGAGTAGAGCGCGTTGAGGTGATAGCCCCGGATGGACTTGACGTGCGGGCGCTCCGGAATCCAGACGCCCGCGGCAAGCAGACGCGGCTTGTCTCCTTCGCGTAGTTCGGCGCCGCATGCGATGCACAGGTACCACGCGTCGACGACGGTCTTGTGTTCACTCGCGGCGTCCGCCTCGGTCTCACAACGATACATGAGTTGCTCACGCACGAGCACCTGGTAGGCGCCGCAATGAGGACACGGCACGTGATAGCGTCGGCGATCGCTGCGTCGCCACGCGGCGTCGATGTGCGATTCGTGTTCGTTGGTCGGCGTCGAAATGAGAAACGTCTTCGCGCGCACCCCGAATGTCCGCTGCCGATTGGCAATCAGGTCGAGCGGCGACCCTTCGCGGCCGACGTCCCACGGGTAGGCGTCGATCTCGTCACAAATGACATAGGGCAGGTGATCGGAGCGCAAGGAGTCGGCCGAGTTGGCGCCGGCGCGCAGCAGTCTGGCGTGTGCGCCGTATTCGAGGATGTCCTGCCGATTGGTGCTCGAGCGCGACGCGCGACTGACGAGCGCGGACAATTGAGGATTTTCCGCGATCATCTTGGCAAGGCGCGGATTGAAGGATCTGTCCCGCAACTCGATCGTCGGCACCACGACAAGCAGGTCGCGATTGCCCAGGTGCGCCATGACGTAGTTGATCCAGTTGAACATGGCTTCGGTGCCGCCGACTCCGGCGCTCTTGATGAACGCGACCGTGCGCACCGGTGAATGCTCGGACAGGTCGTCCATGATGTCACGCAGATACGGCGTGCGGTCGGTGCGCCACTGGCCTGGCGCATTGGTTCCGCTCGTGATCCAGCGCGTCCGGTCGGCGTGCTGCGCCACGGTGAGCAGGTCGCGCGGCCGAGCGCCACGGCGGAAGGCAGCCCCGAGTTCGGGGAGCGCCGACGCGGCGGTCGCAGCGGAGGCGCCAATTTCCGACAGTACCTGGTTGACGGCGTCGGAGAGCAGGTAGTGCACGCGCGCCTCTTCGTGTTCGTCGCCGACGACATCCGCCAGACGTTGCGGAAGCCCGGCAAGCTTCGCAGCGATCATGGTCGAGACAGCCGACGACGCAACGGCAACGTCGACAGCAGAGCGAGTCGAACGCATAGCCTCATCGGCCTCGCGTCGAGCGTCGTCGGCAGTCAATCTGGCGCGCTCGACCTTGAGATCGAGCAGCTTCGGGGCCGCGCATACATCCATGGCTACGCCCCCGCTCGACCCACCGCGCGCAGCAGCGCAATCGCGTGACGCGCTTGCGTCTCGGCATCGTCGGCGTCGATACGCCCGCCGGCGCTGACCGAAGACACCAGGTCTACCGGCACGTAAAAGCGATCGCCGATCAATCCGGACGCGGCGTCGAATTCAACGGCTCCGATGGCGACGATGGCGGCATCGCGCGTTGTAGCCATGGTTTCGAGGTCGAGCATGATGTCCTGCATGAGAGGTCCTTTGCTTGAGAGAGATTACGGTCGCCGGCTGGCGGCCGCGGCGGCGAGCGCCACGCGAAAGTTCTGCGCGAAGCGCTCGTCGACGGTTTTTTGCGCGACACGGTCCATTTCAAAGCGGCGACGGTAACTCCCTGGGCGCACAAACATCAGCCAGGGCTGGATCGCCGACCCGGCCGCAGAGTCGATCCGTTGCCAGATGCCGGCGTGCAGACGCTTGCCCGTGGGAACGACGAAATAGCCGATGCGCTTTTCCCCTTTGCTTTTGCCTGCCTTTCGATGCACGCCAAGATTGCGGATCGATGAGAAGACGACGCCAAGCATCTCGGCCAACGCCGCGCGGCGAATGTTGCCGCGAGCATCGAGCGGGATGGCACGACCCGGAATGATCATCAGCCCGGGCGGGAGTATGCCTTTGCTGCGCAGCCGATCCTCGAGCAGTTTGTGCTTGCGCCGACCTCCAGTGAGCAGATGCCCGACGGCGGTACTGTACGGCGTGCCGCCGCCAGGACCATCGGTCCGCAGCTCGAGGCGCGCGGCGAGGTCGGTCTTGCGCGCCGCGACAACACGAAAGGCGCGCAAGGTGTAGGGCGTCGGGCCGCCCTGGACGTCTCGGCGCAGCGCTGCGCGCAGCGACTCGTGCGCTTGCTGCGCTGTCATCGTCAGCGCGCGCGCAGCGGCGAACGGGATTTGGTCGCCGTAGCCGGCCAACTGCGCGCGCAAGGTGTCGAGGCCACTGACGCGGACGGAGATTTTCACGCTGCGCTCTCCGGACGACTGGCGAGGAGCCCCATCTGGTCCGGATGCACGCCGCGACAGACCGGAAACGGCCCGCCGACATGCAGCCCATTCTCCTCGGCGCAGAAATCGGACCCGCCGCGCATCCCGTTACGGATGGCGCGATCGACCGCCTCGACGCCGAAGACGTCACGGCAGGCGTCGATGAACTCGGCGACGCGCGGCATGCGCGTGCGCAACGACCTGTTGCCGGCGGACATCAGCGGCCGATCAGGTGCTGGTGCACCTGTCCGCCAGGCACGGCGACCGATGTCTGCTGGCCATGCGCGGTCTGTTTGACTTGCGGCGCAGCCAGGCCGGCTTTTTCCAGGCCGTGCTCTGGCGGCACAAAGCGGCTGCTGCCGCCGACCACCTTGATGTGGTCGAGTTCGACCCGCGCCGAATTGACGATGACCTGCGCGGTATCGTTGATCACTTTGGCGATATCGACGTCGATTTTCCCGGAGCGCAGTTCGCGCAGCGTCCGGAAGAGTTCTTCCCGCAAAGCGGTGATGTCGTTGTTCATGCTGACTCCTTGACTTGGTTGAGCAGTTGTTTTTTCAGTTTGCCGATGGCCTGCAGCGCGCCTGCAATGGCCGGGCCGTAGTTGGTTACGGAATTGCGCCGCATCAAATCAGCGCGCGAGACGAGAGCGAGGTTGTCGAGTGCGAGGTGACGGCGGTCGCCGTCGATGAAGCACACCGCGAACCCTGGCGGCACAGGCCCATGCGCCTCCTCCCACAGCAGTTGATGCACGCCCCGCCAACGCAGGTGCCGCGGCCCGTCGTCTCTGATTTTGCGCCGGAGATACCCTTCGTCGTCGAGGCGCTCTGAGCCGACGGGCATCCAGTTTTTTTTCGCTGCTCCCATGCGCACACCGGCCTCGAACCGCTTTCCGTTTTGGTGTCCCGGCAATCCGCGCATCCCCTTGTTCCAGGGCACGATCGGCAGCGCACGACCGCGCCCGGCGGCCAGCGCCGCCTGGAGACGCGCAATGCGGACACGACGCAATTCGGCCAGCGCGGTCTCGCTTTTGCGAATGCCGAGCGCCCCCACTTTCTGCGCGACAGCCGTCCTCGTGACGCCGATCTGGCGCGCGACTTCGGCGGCCGGCGTGTCAGGGTACAGACGGCGCAGCAGGTCATGATCGGCGTCGGTCCATCGGTAACGGGGCCCGCGCGTCATGCGGCGCCCCGTGCCGCACTACGCAGGCGGCGCAGGCCGCGCGGCAGTTCGCGCCGGATCACGCGCTGCAAGTGCCGGACTTCGACGGCGATCTGCGCCAGCCTGGCTTCGCGCGTGGCGGCAAGGACGAGCGTCGGGGAGACGAGATCGACGAGGCGCTCGAGCCCGGCACGCAGGCTCTGACCCAGCGCGAGCGCCTCGATCTTGATTGCGTCGAGCGGGTAACGGCGGTGACTGCGCAAGGCCATGGCGAGGCGGGTGAGGTCGTTCTGCGCGGCGAGTTTGGCGGCGGTGTAGTAGGCAAGCGATCCAGGCTGTACGGCATGGCCAACCGCAATGGGATCCGCCCCAAACGAAACGGCCGGGTCCGAGGACGCGGACTCAAGGACGGATGTGGCGACTGACGGCGCAACCGGACGCGCGGCGGCATGCCGAGCCGCGACGTCAGGACGTGACCCGGCATGATTGCTGTGCCAGGCTTGCAGGCTGGCCTCAACGTCGAGACGCCCGTCGATAAGGGTCAGACGACCAGCCGCGATGGCGCGCGAAACCGTCGATTTATGGACGCCGAGACGGCGGGCGAAGTCAATCGGGCGCTCAAATGACCGGTTTTCCATTTTTTCTACTCTCTTTTTTATTTATATGAATATATATATAGGTATTAACGCGCGTAAACGCACGCATGAGCGTGCAAACGCACGCAGGCCCGCACGCCTGTAAGGCCCGTGCACGCTGGTAACGCACGCAGCGCACGCATGTATACGTGTACACGCGGGAATCGCACGCGCTTTTGCGCCTGCGGGCGTGACGTGTACACGTATCTCGCGCGCGCCTGCGTGTACACGGGGTGCGTGCGTTGCGTGCGAACCCAGGCACAGCAAAGGTTTGAAGCGTGCGGGCGCGCGTGCGAAGGGCGTGCGTTGCGTGCGCTAGTCATCCTCACCTCTCCCAAGAGACTCGCCAAACGCGAAAAAACAGTCGGTTGCCCACTGCGCCTCGGTTTTGTTTGGTCGCTTGCGATGCCCGGCCGATTCCGGATGAGCAAGCGCGCTCTCGGGCGGAATGACCATGCGAGTGCGCCTGGGAGAGCCGCCATAGTGCAGCGAATCAAAAACGTCCTTGAACTGAATGCCCCATCCGGGCTGCTTGCCAACGTGACCGGACAGCGCGTTCTGCGAGCGTGGCTTTTCGCCGCCGGCGCCGCACCAACGCACATAAGCGCGGTAGAGCTGCGCCGATGCGCAGGCACAAACGGGGTGCACCGTGTCCCGCGCGACCCAGTCGCGGAAGAAGCGCTCGATCGACCCGGCAGAAAGCTCCTGCACGGCCGCCTTTGCGGCGGTCATCGGCGGCTTGCTATGCTCGTCGAAGTCACCCAAATCAAGGTGCAACAGGTAGTCGTGCAGCGCTTCGACGCCGCCGCTAGCGATGCAAGCGGCGGTCTCTCGATAGTAGCGATCGGACATTGCCGACGGGGTCCAGATGACGAAATGACGTCGATCCGAGATTTCGATCGCGGCCGGATGCTGTTCGTTGGAAAGCCAGACGCCGTTGAAGTGGCTGCGCTCGACCCACGGCGCCAGGTGCTTGGGGTTGATGCGCAAGGTGTCGCCGGTGATCAGCGACTTGATCCTGTTCTTCAGGAAGTACAACTCGGCGCGCGCGACGACCTCGTCGAAGATGATGAAAAGCTTGCGTGACAGCCAGTCGTTGAACTGACTCTCGACGGCCGACTGATCCACTATGCCGGCATAGGGGCCAAAGATCTTTGCGTAGGCCTCGAAAAAAATGTTCTTTCCGGTACCCTGCATGCCGTGGAAGATGAGCGTCGATTTCATCTTCGCCCCCCGGTGCTGCACCGGATAGGCAAGCCAGCGCAGCGCGAAGTCGTAGGCCTGCGCGCAGTTGTCTTCGAGCGAACACATCCAGCGCAACAAGTCGAGCAGGATCTGGCAATCACCGCGCCTGGGCGTTGTTGGCCACCCACCCCACAGATTGCAGGTGACGGCAGGATCGGATTCGGTCGGATCAAATCCCACTTCGTCAAAGCGCGCCACTTTCCGATCTGGACGCAGCTTCCACTCTCGCGACGCGTGATCCGGCAACAAAGCCAGGACATCGTTTTTTTTGACCAGGACGTGGTCGACGCTGTCGAAGTACGCGCCATCGCCGCCGTACATCAAAACCCAGCGCTCGCACGCCTCGTCGAGTGTGTACAAGCCGCGCAGTGCAGCGCGCCGTCCGCCCCCGCTCCCCACTTCAGTTTCCGGCGCCCGCACTCGCGCCAACATCGCAAAGCCCCAGCCAGCCGCCGACAGAAAGGACTCGATCTGCCTTGACACCATCGAGAGGCCACCTGATGGGTGGACGTGCAGATCGTTGTAGTCGGTTGCGCCTTTATGAGTGAGCGGGCGCGCAACCGGGAATTCAGGTGTGGCGACAGCTCCGGCAACCGCCACCGCGGCAGCTTCAGCGCACGCGCGACCGGCGTTGCTCTTCTTGTGCGGCTGACCGCAGGAGACACATTCCGGCCCGTCAACCGTAGTCCATGAGCTACACTCGATGCAGGTCTGCAGATAGTCGTCGTCAGCACAGACGAGTAGCCGCAGCCCACGGTAGGCTTTGTGATAAGCCAAGGCGACCGGAAGCAGATTGTTGGCGTCGAAAGCCACGATCACCGGCAGACCGGTTGCCTCATGCAATGTGGCGCCGGTAGCAAATCCTTCGCACAACAACGCAACGCGTCCGGCAACCAAAGCCCCGATAACAAAAGCGCGACCCTTTTTGCCTAGCCCGGCCGGCAGGAAGTCCTTGTCGCGGCCTTTTCGCTTCCGCACCACCGGGTCATGATAGATGACCTGCAAGCCGTAAGTTGATCCTGTTGTGTCCTGTACCGGAATGACCAGGTTCAATGACGGAGACAGCCGCGCCCCATAAAGCCTTCCAGCCGGCAGTCCCTTGCGAAGCAAATATGCGCTTTCCCCCGCCGGCAGACATTGCCGCCACCAGGCGGCAGCCCGATCAGCGGCTCTCTGCTGCAACCGTCGAACCTCTGTCTCCGCTGACTTTCGATCAGCAGCTTGCCGCGCCTTTGCGGCGGCCATCTGATCAACACTCAGCGCTCTCAATTCAGCGCGATCAACAATGACGCGCTGAGTACCATGATCGCCGCCAGAGTTGACGCCGAAATGTCCAAGCACCAACTCACGCCCTGGCGACAGCAGCAGCGAATAGAGACGATACCAGCCCGGTTTATTGCGCCGCCCCTCAACGCGACACCGCACGATCACCGCCGTGTTGATCTGCACGCCACCATCGATCAGCAACCCACAATCCTTCAGTTGCCGCTCGACTGAATCCAGATTGACGTACATCAGGAGCCCATTCGCCAGTTGCTTATATTCTTCACTCTCACCCTAGCGCTACCTCGAACCTCGCATTACT
>ERZ761603.329-NODE-329-length-40628-cov-16.130333_pt1 | contig 40628 bp, 31 predicted proteins | sample MGYA00511879_ERZ761603 | MGnify/ENA primary metagenome ERZ761603 (study PRJEB28899, sample SAMN02850040) | bioreactor sludge metagenome | biome: EBPR Sludge; feature: EBPR Bioreactor; material: flocular biomat | place: Australia: Thorneside Wastwater Treatment...
GGCGGGCCTTTTGCGATTGGTGTTCCCGTGCTTACTCTTTGGCGCGACTGCTACGCTTGCCGCACCTGTGGAACAGACACTCCCGACACCAACGTACGAAGCCCTCCTCGCCGCCAAGGTCCGGCTCATTCCCCTCCTGGCGCAGCGCCTGCCCAAGCCGATCGTTCAGGCCGGCTTCGGAGCGCTCAGCGTGCCGGTGGTGCGGGGCAAGCCGACCTTCAAGCGGCGGGAGTTCGTTGACGTGGCCCTCGACTTCACGCTCCACGGTATGCTCCGCCATGGACGCAACTACGCCGCGCAGCAACTCACCGCGGGGTGGCCCGCCGACAAGACCGAGCGGGCGGTGCTCGCCGGGATGGGCGGCGCGGCGTACCTCTTTGCCAAAGTCGAAAGCACCACGCCCGGCGAGGGGTTGTCGATCATCGACGCCGGGGGGAAGTCCGGTTTCATCCGCGATGCCCGGTTCAGCAAGTCCATCCAGCCCGGCTCGGGGATGGCCGGATTCGTCTTCGAGGCCGGGGGCATGCTGATGGTCACGGGTGCACCTTTCCTCGTGAACTGGGAGCCGCTGACCAAGAGTTTGTCTCCCGCGCTGCGCACGGGAAGGGTCTGGACGCTGGGCGACACGCCCGACCCGGAGCGTCGGGCCGCCCAGATGGATTACGCGGCGAGTTTTATCGCCACGATGTTCTCGATGTAGCCCGACGCTCGCGCTGCGGGGTGTTCCCTACGCTCTGCCCCGCATGGCCATCCCACAACTCACCGACGAACAGGTCAGAACATGGTCGCGCGAGCAGAAGGACGGGTGGTGGCTCGCCACCGTCTTCCGGGGCAACATGCCCCAACTCACGATCCGCTCGGCGATCACGGGGTTCCTGCTCGGGGGCATCCTGAGCGCGACGAACCTGTACGTGGGCGCCAAGACGGGATGGACGCTGGGCGTGGGCATCACGAGCGTCATCCTCGCGTTCGTCATGTTCCGCCTCTTCACGCTCCTGGGCGCGAAGGACTTCACGATCCTTGAGAACAACGCGATGCAGTCCATCGCCACCAGCGCGGGGTACATGACCGCGCCCCTCATCGCCAGCCTCGCGGCGTACATGATGGTGACCAACAAGGTCATCCCCTGGCACCAGATGATCCTGTGGAACGTGGTCCTGAGCCTCCTGGGGGTGCTGGTGGCCTTCCCGCTCAAGCGCCGCTACATCAACGATGAGCAGCAACCCTTCCCCGAGGGGCGGGCCTGCGGCGTGGTGCTCGACACCCTCTACAACGGCGACCGCGCGACCGGCTTTTTCCAGGCGACCGCCCTGAGCATCGCTGCCCTGATCGCCGGCGGCGTGCAGTTCGCCATCGGCGAAGCGTACCAGAAGTACCTCCAGTGCCAGGTGCTGGGCCGCGGCGCCTACTGGTACATGAGCGACAAGCTCGACACCTGGTACTACAGCCTCGCGGCCCAGTATCAATGGCTGCCGACGAAGATCGCGGGCGTGCCGTTCAAGCAGTTGGGCCTCAGCCCCCTGCTCGAGCTCTCGATGATCGGCGCGGGCGGCCTGGCCGGGGCCAGGGTCGGCAACAGCCTGATGATCGGGATGCTCCTGAACTTCACGATCGTGGCCCCGTGGATGATCTCCATGGGCGAGATCACACCCCGCAGCGGCTCGATGGCCGACGGCACGGCCGTCTTCGGCCGGGCCTACCTCGTCAACTCCTGGTGCCTCTGGTGGGGGGTGGCGATGATGGTCGCGGCTTCGCTGGTGAGTCTGCTGGCCAAGCCGATGGTCATCATCAGCGCCTTCACCGGCCTCTTCGGGAAGCGAGAGAAAGCACGAGATGTCCTCGCGCACATCGAACTCCCGATGTGGATTTCCTTCGTGGGCGTGCCCATCCTCGTCGTGGTCTCGGTCTGGATGGGGCACGAGTTCTTCGGCGTCAAGTGGTGGCATGGGCTGCTCTCCATCCCGCTCATCTGCCTGCTCACGCTCATCGCCGTCAACAGCACGGCCCTGACGGGCACCACGCCCGGGGGCGCGCTCAGCAAGATCACGCAGTTCACCTTCGGCGCCCTCGACCGCGCCAACCCCGCCACCAACCTCATGACCGCGGGCATGACCAGCGAGGTCGCGCTCAACGCCAGCAACCTGCTCATGGACATCAAGCCCGGGTACATGCTGGGCGGCAAGCCTCGCCACCAGGCAATCGGCCACTGCATCGGGATTCTCTCGGGGGCCATCGCCTCGACCCCGCTCTTCTTTCTCATGTTCCTCTACGACAAGAACGCCCCCGCGACGGGCGGGGCCTGGGCCTTCATGCAAGGCCCCCCACCGGGGACCAACCTCCAGGAACTCATGGTCAGCGAGAAGTTCTCCATGCCCGGCGCGATGCAGTGGAAGGGCGTCTCGGACCTGATCGCGGGCGGGGCCAGCGCCCTCAAGCACTCGGCACTCATCGCCATGATCGTCGCCGCGGTCGCCGCGGTGGTGATCGAGGTCCTCAAGATCATCACCCGCAACCGCCTGCCGATCTCGGCCCTGGCCATCGGGCTTGGCGTCGTAATCCCCCCCGACTCCACGTTCATGATGTGGCTCGGGGCCATCCTCTTCGCCGCCGCCGGGTCGTGGGCGAAGACGCCGGGGTCCTTTTCCCGCAAACTCTGGGTGGACAGCAAGGAGCCGATCTGCGCAGGGCTGATCGCCGGTGCCGCGCTGGTCGGCATCGGCGATCAGATTGTCGGGATCTTCCTGCTCAAGAACTGACGGCGGGTCGTTTCCTGATCACGAGCACATGATCACAAGCACAGCCCGCCCTCCCAGGCGGTGAAGAAGACCCCGATGTCGCCGCCGTCGGTGGCCCCGTCGGCGTTGACGTCCGCGGCGGGATCGCCCGCCTCCCACGCCGCGAAGAAGGCATCGATGTCGCCGCCGTCGAAGCCGCCGTCGCGGTTGTAGTTCCCGTGGCAGAGCGTGAACGCGGCCGGCGCGAACGACGCGACTACCGCCACAAGCACCGCAAGCGAACGAATGCAAGCGCAAACGCGGTTCTGGATGGATTGAACGAAGTTCATGGAGCCTCCCGCCGGGAGCGGCCCGCCTGAGCCGGTCCCCCTCGGCCGCGGCGTGTTCCCATATCAGGCATGCACCATCGCCGAAACCGGCAGATCATGAATTTCGGAATGTGTTGATTGAAATCCCCTCATGCGTTTGTCCGTCGGAGGTCCCCAATGAAAAACGGCCCGGGTTTTTGGCCCGGGCCGTTCTACACATTCGAGAAGTTTGTTCAATACTTGACCGAGCAGCCGTAGGGCTTGGTGGTCGGCGTGCTCACAGGTTTGCCGGCGAGCAGTTCATCGATGGCCTTGGCGACGTAGTTGGTCTTGCCGGCCGGATCGGTGCTCTTGTCGTCGTCGATGGCACCGTTATAGACGAGTTTGCCATCGGCGGCGATGACGAAGCAGTGGGGGGTCGTCTTGGCGCCGTAGGTCTTGCCGACCTTTCCGTCGGCGTCCATCAGGATGGGGTACTCCATCTTGAAGTCGGTCTTGGCCTTGGCGTTGCGTTCCACGCCCGAGCCTTGGTTCCCCTCGGCGGAACTGCAGATCGCCAGGAAGACCACGCCCTTGCCGTTGTACTTGGTGTGCAGGTCGTTGAACGTGGTGGCGTTTTTGTGGTGCTTCACGATAAAGGGGCAGTCGGCGTTGAACCACTCCAAGACCACGATCTTGCCCTTGAAGTCGGCGAGGGAGACCGTCTTGCCCGTAGTGTCCTTGAGCGCGAACTCGGGGGCGGACTCGCCGATCTTCGCCGTTTCGGCCTTCTTCTTGTCTTTCTTGTCGTGTTTGTGATCCTTGTGGTCGTGGTCCGAATGGTCGTGGTCTTTGTGATCGTCCTTCGCAGGGGGTGGGGTTGTGGGCGTGTTCTGGGCGTACGCGCCGCCGCAGAGGCTCAGTGAAACCACTCCGGCGAAAAGGGATCGGAACAGAATATTGGTCATGCGTTGTACTCCACCTTCTGGGTTCCGCGCCCGTCAGTTCGATCGGCGACACGCCGTCGAGTGTTTGATGGGTCGGAATCCCCTGATTTGTCACCGGCGAGTTTCGCCGGTGTCGCTACTCTGGGATTGTGAACTCTCCGCCGGCTTGGCCGCGGCGGGATCAGCGGGCATCTCCACGCTGTAGAACATTGAACGCTCGGGGGGGGCCGCCGTTACAACCTCCAAGACCCCCCGGATGCGGGCATCGGGACCGGGGTCTTCGAGCGCAATCGAGATTCGGCCTCGCTTGGACTCACCGTCTTTGAGCAGATCTTTGAGTGGGGCCGAATCCGCGGCGGGGAAAAATCGCAGCACAGTCGAGCCGGGCGCGAGGACCTGAAACCGGCCGCGGCGGACTTCGCAGGAAATGCCACTCGCCGGATCGATCGGGCCGGGACGCGAGGCCCTTGCCGCAACGAAAAGTCCGGCCTTGCTCCCCGGCTTGGCTGCTGTGGCAACCGGCAACGTGATCGTGGATGTTCCGTCCCCGGGAAGGCAGGCGTTTTTGCAGACCAGCCAGGAGGAAGCCGCTTCGAGTGTGACCTTGGTGCCCGTGACTGCATCGGCGGGGACAGTCAGAGGTACGACCACAAGGGCTTCCTTTTCGAGTACGTGGTCGAGCAGTTCGCCGGGAGCGGGGTGGCGAGTTGGGTTCGGCCATCGCGGCTCACCCACGGCGTAGCCCTTCGGAGCCGTTACTTCAATGGTGGGAGGGAACCCGGAGTCATTCTGGCCCGGCCAGTACAAATGCCACTCCGGAGCGATCTCGAAACGCAGGCCGATTTCGAGAGTTTGACCGGGGATCAGCGCGTCATTCTCGGCAATCAACGTCATTGAAACTAGCTTCGGAGGGTCGGCGAGCGCGTGAGCGGCACCCAATCCGAGTATGGTCGAAGCCATCAAGAATGCAGCATTGCGGATGGGGTTGTCCATGAGTACAAACGCGGTGAACAGTCGGCATCGGGGATTGACAGGTGCCTTCACGTCCTGATTGCGAGATTAACTTCTTCTCATCAGAAGACTCGCGTATGCTCTGTAGATGGTACGCAACAGGATTTCTGTCGTTCGCACGCATTTTGTTTGGATGTTTTTCGCGCTCGTACCTGGTTGTCAAGGTACGAGTGATAAGGACATCAAATACATGGATCCCGGCGAAGTCCGACAGCTCGTCCTCGAAACGCAGCGCAAACCAAACAAAATACTAATAGTTGATGCGAGGTCCGACCAAGAATACTCCGCAGGACATATTCCAGGAGCCATGAACGTGCCGTTGATGGCCCTGCCGATCAAAGAAGGGCGAGTCGAACCCTACGCATCCTACGACTACATCGTGGTGTACGGAACGACACCGGACTCTGTCCCCGCGCGGGGCGTCGCGAAGCGCTTTATGAGCAATAAGTACAGAGACGTCTATGTCTTGAAGGGCGGCCTCAAGGAGTGGGCCATTCAAGGAGGCGAGATTGTCAAGGGGGAGAAGTAGCGCCGTACCGCCTAGTCGGGCCTGTGCCTGCTTGAAACCGTTGCAACCCGCGGCTGGTCAGACCCCGATCGAAAGACCGCGGGTCTCCAACGCGTCCAGCACTTCCAGCGCCGGAACGGCATCGCCGATATGCAGGCGCGATGCCTGGGGCGCAAACGGAGCGCTGAGACGATCAAAGGCTTCACGGGATAGATCAACGGTGCCCCACGCTCGGCTTCGTGTCCGCATGGCCCGGGCGTAGTCGCACGCCCGCACCGTGCGGAGCGCGTACCACCTGTCGGCGTGCGGAAAGACCTCATGGAACTGGGCATCGGGGGGCTGGCCTTCGAACCAGTACACAAAGATAAAAGCGGCGTCGAAGCCCGGCCCGAAGAGCTGCTCCCACCGTGCCAGACTCTCGACATCGTCGCGAGTGACCCAGCACTCCGTCCGGTGCGAGTGAACTCGTCTCCCCTTGACCTCGGCGAGGAGGTTGCCGGATTGTCCGTACACGACAAAGTCGAAGGATTTGAGCGAGTTCAGGCGTGAGCACGGGGCCGCGGCGGGGAGCAGCGCCTTCTTCGCTTCGTCCACCGCCACGTACGGAATCCGGCGGCGGCGCAGATACGCCTCGAACGCCGACTCGTAATGGTGCCGTCGCAGCGCCACGCTCCCAAGCATACACCGGTGCTCTCGTCAACGTAACGCGAACCGTACGATCGGCCCGATGAAGAAAGTCCTTGTCTATTCCGTGCTCCTGCTCATCGGCCTGATCGCCTCGCAGTTTCTTCCCGATTGGACGGGCGATCGGTACCGTGCGGTTGTTCAATGGATCATGCCGCTCACCATGGTCTGTCTGGCCTACATCATGATCGGCGTGGGCCGGGAGTTCGAGATTGACAAGAACAACCTGCGGCAGTACGGCTGGGATTACGTGGTCGGCGCGACGGCGGCGGCGTTTCCCTGGATCTTCTGCTGCCTCTACTTTGTGTTCGTGCTGATCCCCGGCGACTACTGGGGCAACTGGCCCATCTGGAAGGAATCCCTGCTCGCCTCGAGGTTCGCGGCCCCGACCAGCGCCGGCGTGCTCTTCTCGATGCTCGCGGCGGCGGGGCTGGCCGCGACGTGGGTCTTCAAGAAAGCCCGGATCCTGGCCATCTTCGACGACCTTGACACCGTCCTGCTGATGATCCCCCTCAAGATGGCGATGGTCGGTTTCCGCTGGCAACTGGCGTTCATCATCGTGGTGATGGTCGCGCAGGTGTGCATCGGCTACCGCTACCTGCGGGCTTGGAATCTGCCGGGATCCTGGAAGGCGGTGCTGGGCTACTCGGTGGTCATGGTCATCATTGTCGAGATCGTCCACCATCTCTCCATGCGGGTGGATCAGAACGTGCCGATCCACATCGAGGTGCTGCTCCCGGCTTTCGTGCTTGGGTGCCTGATGCGTCACCCCGACGGTCACGATGCCCACGGGCACCACGGCCACGAGACCGACCCGGGCGCGGCCCGCGCAGGGACGTGGATCAGCGGTGCGTTCATGGTGCTGGTGGGCCTCTCGATGCCGTCCATCGCCGACATCAAGTCCGGCGGCGGAGGGCCGGAAGGACTGGGCGAGACCGTGACCGAGGGCGCGCTGCTGGCCTTCACGCCGGCGATGGAGTGGGGCACCATCGCGTTTCACGTTCTGGTCGTCACCCTCGTGACCAATCTGGGCAAGATGTTCCCGGCGCTTTGCTACCGCCGCGAGGCGGCGTGGCAGGAACGCCTCGCCGTTGCTGTCGGCATGTGGCCTCGTGGGGAAGTCGGGGCGGGCGTGCTGGTGATCTCCCTTTCGTACGGCATCGGCGGGCCGGTGGTTGTGATCGCCATGCTCTCGCTGACCCTCAACCTGATCCTCACAGGGGTCTTCATCTGGTGGGTCAGGCGGCTGCTCGCCTCCGCGGACCGTGACAGGGCACGTCGAGCTGCGCTGGGTACACCGGGGGCACCCGGGTGATCAAATACATTGGCTCCAAAAGAACGCTGATCCCGGTCATTTTGGATGCCGTGCGCGGCGTAACAACCGCCGGGACCGTGCTCGACCTCTTCTCGGGAACATCGCGCGTTGGGCACGCCCTGAAGCGGGCCGGGTACCGCGTGGTGGCCAACGACCACAACGCCTACGCCGCGGCGCTGGCCACCTGTTACGTTCAGACCGACGCGGGCAACGTTTTGGAGGATGCCGCGAAACTGGTGCGGGAGTTCAACAGTCTGAAAGGAACACCCGGGTACTTTACCGAGACATTCTGCATCCGTTCTCGTTACGTTCAGCCCGTCAACGGGGCGAGGATTGATGCGATCCGCGAAGCCATCGCAGCCAAGTGCCCGGAGCCGGAACTCGAAGCAGTGATGCTGGTGTCGCTGATGGAAGCGGCGGACCGCGTCGACTCGACCACCGGGCTCCAGATGGCGTATCTCAAGGGATGGTCCCCGCGTTCGTACAACCCTTTGGAGTTGCGCGTTCCCGATGTGCTGCCCCGAGCGGCGAGCGGGAAGGGGCTGGCTTCCTGCCTCGACGCCCACGATGCCGCCGCGGCGTTCGAGGCCGATGTGGCGTACATCGATCCTCCGTACAACCAGCACTCGTACCTGGGCAACTACCACGTCTGGGAGTCGCTGGTCCGCTGGGACAAGCCCGAAGTCTACGGTGTGGCGTGCAAGCGGCTGGACGTGCGGGAGCGTCGCAGCGCGTTCAACAGCCGCCCCCGTTTCGCGACGGAGATGCGGCAACTGCTGTCGGCGATCCGTGCCCCGGTGGTGATCATCTCCTTCAGCAACGAGGGCTATCTGTCCCGCGAAACCTTGGAGACGATCCTCTCGGAGGTGTGCGAGCAGCGCGGCGGGGGGACGGTCACGACAATCGAGAACGATTTCAAGCGGTACATCGGGGCCAGGATCGGCATCCACAACCCCAGAGGCGAGAAAGTCGGCACGGTGAGCCACCTGACGAACACGGAGTATGTCTACGTCGTACGCACCGGTCAAATCGGCGGGTCACAGAGTGGGCCGCGTGCCGCACGGCCGCGTCGCGAATCGGAACCCGTGTGATGCGTTGCTCGCGGGCCGCCGGTCGTGTGTCGGAATCGGTCACAATCGACTGTTCAAAGCCTGAAAGGAAGGGGTCATGCGGCGGGTCGCGGCGATGGTCTTCGTGGGTGCGGGCCTGTTCGGCTCGGGCTGACTGCTGCTGCAACTGCCGGCGTGCCGGTGCGGGCCGGAGCGGGTACGACCCTCGGTGCGCTAAACTCCGCACCGGGACCATCCGCCCGTCGCCGCATGAAGAAACTCGACCTGCACACCCACATCCTCCCCGAGCGCTGGCCCGACTGGACGAAGCGCAGCGGCTACGCGGGATGGATCGAACTCGCCCACGAGCGGCCCGGGTGCGCACGGATGCTCCGCACCACCAGCGTGGACGGCTCGACCCCGCCCAGGTTTTTCCGTGAGATACAGGCCAACTGCTGGAACCCGGAGGCGCGCCTGCGCGACATGAACGCGGCGGGCGTGACGATGCAGGCCCTCTCGACCGTGCCGGTCATGTTCTCGTACGGGGCCAAAGCCACCGATGCGTACGATCTCGCCCGCCTGCTCAACGATCACATCGCGGAGATCGCCCGTCGTGACCCGCACCGGTTCACCGGGCTGGGCACGCTCCCGATGCAGGACCCCGATCTGGCCGCGCGGGAACTGGACCGCTGCGTGGACGAGCTCGGTCTTCCGGGCGTGCAGGTCGGGACCAACGTCAACGGAAAATACTTCGATGATCCCGGCGTGCGTGCCGTGCTGGCGCACGCCCACGTCCGCTCCGCCGCGGTGTTCGTTCATCCGTGGGAGATGTACGGGCAGGAGAAAATCCCGCAGTTCTGGATGCCATGGCTGGTGGGCATGCCCGCGGAGACGTGCGCCGCGATCGCCACGGCGGTCTTCGGCGGGGTGCTCGACGAGTGCCCCTCGCTGCGGCTCTGTTTCGCGCACGCGGGCGGATCGTTCCCCTGCACCATCGGGCGGCTCGCGCACGGTCGGGCGTGCAGGCCGGACCTCTTCCCACCGGGATCGCGTGACCCGCGCGACTTCGCGGCGAGCGGGGACCGCCCCGCGCGGTTCTGGGTGGATTCGTTGACTCACGACGCGGCGGCCCTGCGGCTGGTCGCCGAGGTCTTCGGCCCGGAGCGCGTCGTGCTCGGGAGCGATTACCCCTTCCCGTTGGGCGAGGACCAACCCGGAGCGTTGGTTGACTCGATGCAAGAGTGGCCGCCCGACGTGAGGGAACGGATCCTGTGGTCGAACGGGATGGAGTTTCTTTGGGCGGGGGCGCGGGCCGGGTGACTCACGGCTTGCCGGCGGAGGCCTCGATGGCCGCCTTGGCGATGGTCACGAAGTCGGCGCTCTTCAGGCTCGCCCCGCCGATGAGGCCGCCGTCGATGTCGGGTTGGCCGAAGAGTTCCGCGGCGTTGTCGGCCTTGACGCTGCCGCCATAGATGATGCGCACGCGGTCGGCGATGTCCTGGGAGTACAGGCGTGCCAAGAGGGCGCGGATGGCGGCGTGCATCTCCTGCGCGTCCTGGGGCGTGGCGGTCTTGCCCGTGCCGATGGCCCAGACGGGCTCGTAGGCGACGATCAGGCGTTCGATGAGCGGCGCGGGGATCTCGGCCAGTGCGGTGCGCACCTGGCGGGCGTTGACGATTTCCTGGTGGCCGGCTTCGCGCTCGGAAAGGGTTTCGCCCACGCACAGCACGCCTTCGATACCGGCCTCCAGCGCCGCACGCAGCTTCTTGTTGATCAGTTCGTCCTTCTCGCCGATGACGTGGCGCCGTTCGCTGTGCCCCACCAGCACGCACTGCACCCCGCAGTCCTTCAGCATCGCCAGAGACACTTCGCCGGTAAAAGCCCCGTCACCCTGGTGATAGGCGTCCTGTGCTCCCAGACGGATGGACGAGCCGCGGTCGCGGAGGATGGAACGGATTGTCAGCAGGTAGGGATACGGGGGGAAGACCGCCGCGTCGAGGCCGTCCGCGTTGATCAACCCGTCCGAGACCGCCCGCGCCAGGTCGGAGCCCGTGGTGCGGTTGGTGTTCATCTTCCAGTTGCCGCCGACAAAGGGTTTGCGTGTCGCCACTGCTTTGAATCTCCGTGTGAGAACGGAGCGTAGGGCGGTTCGCGGGCGTTGCACGCTGGTACGATCACTCAACGCATCTGTTCCCTCCCCACCCAGGATCACACCCATGAGCAAGAAAGCATCGAAGAAGCGCCCAACAAAGACTCGCCCCGGGAAGACCGGTAAACCCGCAAAGAAGCCCGCCCCGAAGAAGTCTGCGCCGAAGAAAGCACAGGCGAAGAAGGCCGCGAAGAGGACGGGCGCGGCACGAGCGGCGGTTTCAACAGTGATGCGAGACAGGGCCATCGGCATCGCCGAGTTCGCCCACGGCATGACCGCCAAGTTCCTCCGGGGCTTCTCCGATGCGCAACTCACGGCCCAACCCGCCGGCCTGCCGAACCATGCGCTGTGGACGGTCGGTCACCTGGCGGTCACGGCCCAGTGGCTCGCCGGGATGATCGACGGCAAGCCCGGCACCCTTCCCGCGAGTTACGACAAGCTGTTCGGCTACGGCAGCACGCCGATCGATGATCCGGCGGCCTATCCGCCTTACGCCGAGGTGCTCCGGGAGTTCGATTCAACTTTCGCCCGTGTCATCGACGCGGCCAGGGCGCTGGATGATGCCGGGCTGCACGCCCCCTGCACCTGCGACACCGGTGGATTCTGCTCGGACAAACTCGACGCGATCAACAAAGGCGCGTGGCACGAGGGGTGGCACCTGGGCCAACTCGCGAGTCTGCGAAAGGCGCTGGGGTTGCCTTCGGCCATGGGGGGCTGAGCGTCACGCCGACGCACGCCGGAGACGGTCGAGCACCGCGTGCCACGCCGCGCGTTCATCGTCATCGCCCAGTTCGGACGGCTCCTCGATGATGATGAGCCGCGGTGAGAGCGAGTCGGCTTCACGCAGAGCGCTGTACAGGGCCGCGGCGTAGTCCTGCGCGCCGGCGGGCATGGCGATGACCCGGCGTGCGGTGACGGTCAATGGTGAGAGCGCGAGCACGGCGGCATCCCCCTTGGCGGCCTCGATCGCGCGAGAGATTCTCGGAGCATCCACCAGGACGGCCCGCGCTGCGGGCGCGTAATGCGATGCAAGCATCCCCGGGCTGCCCGCGGAGTTGTGATCGGCCTGTTCGTACTCCACGCCGATCCCCAGCACACGGGCGATGCGTGCCGGGCCGATGATGCCCGGCCTCAGCACGCGGGGTTGGTTGTCGGCGAGGTTGACCACGGTGGACTCGATGCCGATGCGGCAGGCCCCGCCGTCGAGCACCATCACTTCCTGCGGGGCGAAACTCGCCCGCACATGATCCGCGGCGGTGGGGGAGAGCCTGCCGGATCGGTTCGCGCTGGGACCCACGAGCGGCCCGCCAAAGGCGTCGAGCAGAGACAACGCGACGGGATGATCCGGGCAGCGCACCGCGACGTTCGGCCCTCCTCCGGTGACGATGCCGGGCACGTGAGGCGCCCGAGGCACGATGATCGACAGCGGGCCGGGCCAGAAGGCCCGCGCGAGCGCCGAGGCCTCGTCGGGCCAGCGTGCCGAGACGGCCCGGGCACCGGCCTCGTCGAGGACGTGGACAATCAGCGGGTTGTGCGCCGGTCGGCCTTTGATATCAAAGACGGCCCGCACCGCCCGGGCGTTGGTGGCGTCGGCCCCCAGCCCGTACACGGTTTCGGTGGGGAAGGCGACCAGGCCGCCCTCTCGCAGGCGGGCCGCGGCGGCGGCGATGTCGGCGGGTGCGGGCATGCGGTGCGGATCGGTCAAGGCTGCGCGGTGGCGAGCGTGTCGATGATCCCCGCGGGGTCGGGGCTGTTGACGATGGCCGTGCGGTGCTGAAGGCGGAGGAAGTTCTCATGCTCGACGTGGTCGAGAAAGGCCAGCAGCGAGTCGTAGTACCCGCGCGTGTTGAGCAGTCCCACGGGTTTGGCGTGGATCCCCAGTTGGGCCCAGGCGAGAATCTCGAAGAGCTCATCGAGCGTGCCCAGCCCGCCCGGTAAGGCGATGAAGGCGTCGGCCAGGTTGGCCATCATCATTTTGCGCTCGTGCATCGTCTCGACCACGTGCAGGCTGGTGATGCCTTTGTGCTCGAGTTCGCGGTTCTGAAGCAGGCGCGTGATGATGCCGATGACCTGTCCACCCGCTGCAAGCGCGGCATCGGCCACCGCGCCCATCAGCCCGGCCCGGCCGCCTCCATAAATCAAGGTGATGCGTCGCTGGGCGAGGGCGGCTCCCAGCGCTCGGGCATCGGCGGCGTAGCGTTCATCGCCTCCGGCGCTGGCCCCGCAGAAGACACAGAGTCGGGAGATGGGTCGGGGGATGTTGTTCATGCGGATTACTGGGGGAGCGCAGTGATGGGTTCGCCGTCCTTGCCCGTGCCGATCCAGACGGCTCCGTTCTCGCCGATGACCTTGACGGTGCAGTCGCGGGCCGGGCGTGGCATGCTTCCCTCCGCCTTGGTTACCTTCACTGTCACGCCACCGGACGGGTTCCGGCTCGCGGTGTAGGTGGTCAGCAGGTATTCGCCTTTCTGATATCCATAGCCGTCACCCGCGTCTTCATAGAGCGTGCCGGTCGCGCTGCCCTGCGGGTCCAGGTTCACGATCAGCGTAAGAGGATTCAGCGGCTTTTCATCGACGAACTCGATGTCCGGGCCGATGGGAAGAATGGCCCCCGGTCGAAGGAGAAGTTCGGGCAGGTCGTGGTCGCCGGAGGCGAACGTACGCCACGCCCCCTTGGGCAGCACGGGCACGCGCGAGCCGTCGGGCATCACCTGGGCCTTCACGAGCACGTCGCCGCCGATCAGGAAGGCGTCGTCCTCGCTGCGGAGGGCGGGGTCGGCGGGGTCGGCGAAGAAGACCGGGCGGGCGACGGGCAGGCCCGTCTCGCTGGCCTCGCGGAAGACGGTGTAGAGATACGGCATCAGGCGATAACGACGGGCGATGGCCTCCTTGCAGGTGGCCTCGTGCTTAGGCCCGAAGGACCACGGCTCCTTGTCGATGTTCTCCTTGCCCGTATGGCCGCGGGCGAAGGGGAGCAGTGCACCGAACCCCATCCAGCGGGCGAAGAGGTCGCCGTCGCCGTTGCCCGCGAAACCGCCGATGTCCGGCCCGATGAAGGGCTGGCCCGAGAGACCGACGTTGAGGGTCATGGGGATGCTGGTCTCCAGGTGGTACCAGTTGGCGGAGTTGTCACCGGTCCAGGTCGCCCCGTATCGCTGGCCGCCGATGTAGTTGGCCCGGCTGAGCACAAAGGGGCGCTTCTCGGGGTTGGCCGCGACGATCCCCTCGCGCGTGCCCCGGATCATCTGCATCCCGTAGACATTGTGGTAGCGTGCGTGATCGTCAGCGGCCTTGTCGCCCTGGGGCTTGCCGGAAGGGCCGATGAGGGAGGGGTCGCCCCGGTGGCGGTTGTCCTCGGGCATGGTCTTGCTCTTGACGTTGAAAACCGCCGGCTCGTTCATGTCGTTCCAGACACCGTCGATCCCCTGGGCCATGAAGTCCTTGTACAAGTCGGCCCACCAAGCCCGCACGTGCGGGCTGGTGTAATCAGGGAAGTGGCACCAGCCGGGCCAGACCTCGCCCTCGTAGACCTTCCCGTCGGCCCGCTTCACCCACACGTCCGCCTCATCGCCGCTCTGCATGATTGCCGCGTACTTCGAGAGTTCGAGTTGCCGCATCTCCGCCGCTTTCGGGCCGTCCTTGGCGAGGTCATCGGGTTTGCGGTCGGCGGGGCCTGGGTCGGGGCGGCTCTTCAAGCCCGGATCGATCATCCAGACCGTGCGGTACCCCTGCGCGTGCAGGTCTTCGTTGAGTTTCTTGGGGTCGGGGAAGTGGCCTCGGTCAAAGGTGAAAACGCGGAACGCCTCCATGTAATCGATGTCGAACCAGATCACATCACACGGGATGTCCCGATCGCGGAACTGCTTGGCGAGGTCGCGGACACGGCTTTCGGGGTAGTAGGAGTACCGGCACTGGTGGTACCCCAAAGCCCACTTCGGCGGCAGGGGCATGCGCCCGGTGAGATCGGCGAGCGCCGTCAGAACAGCCTGGGGCGTCGGGCGATCGATGATGATGATTGGGAAAGCGGGACCGTCGGCGATAAAGAGTATTTCGTTGGGGTTGGTGTAGGCGGTGTCCACGACGCAGCGGTACGTGGTGTCGGCCAGCACGCCGTAGGCCGTGCCGTCCGGACGCACGGCGAGCACCCAGGGGTGGGACTGATACAGACTCTCGGCCCCCGCCCCGTACCCGTACGCATCGGTGTTCCAGCAGACGATGCGGTGCCCGTTGCGCAACAGCGGCCCGGCGGCTTCTCCCGTGCCGTAGAGGCTGGTGCCGGGCGCGAAAGCGATCCGGGCCGCCTGCTTGCCGTCGGCTGTGCCGAAGACGGGCGTCACCGAAAAGGCCGCCGGGAGGGGAGATGACTTTGGCTCGCTCAGGAGTGCGTACGACGGGTGCGCGGCTTCACGCGTTTCGGATGAGGCGTGGAATCGGGCGATGCGGTCGCCGATGGACTCCGACACCATCGGCCCAGAAGCGCCGACCCATCCCGAGAGGGTCGCGCCGTCATCGGCGGTGCAGAGATGTACGACGGCGAAGAGGCAGCTGAGCGATGCGGAGAGGATGAGTCTCATAGAGCGAGCGTAGGAATGGGGTGGAAGCAGCGAGCGGTGCCACGGAAATCTCCGGGTGCTTTGAGATTCCGGCGGTCGAGGCGTTTTCCACGAAAACAGACGGAGCCGATCCCTAAAGAACAACGTCAATCCCGGTCGGGCCGCTGTGCACGACCGGGCACCGGGAGGACTCATGCGTTACTTGCTCGCCATCCTTTTGCCCCCCGTCGCTGTGCTGTTGTGCGGCAAACCGTTCCAGGCTGTGCTGAACCTGGTGCTCACTCTTTGTTTCTGGGTGCCGGGGGCGATCCACGCCCTCCTGATCGCCGGCGATTTTTACGAGGATCAGCGCACCGAGCGGATGATGCGGGCGCTGCACGCCGCGAGGTGAGCATTACTGCGCTCCCAGACCAACCACGCTGAAACTCCTGACGTCGATCAGCCCCAGGTCGGTGAGTTTGAGCGTGGGGATCACGGGAAGCACAAGAAAACTCAGGGGCATGAAGGGGTCCGAGTGCGGGCATCCGATCGCCGCGGCGGCGTCGAGCAGTGTGCGCTGATCCGCGATCAGTTCGCCCGCCGACGAACCGCTCATCAATCCGGCGATGGGCAGCCGGAGCAGGGCCAGCACGTTGGATTCCGCGACCACACACAGCCCGCCCCCTGCGGCGGCCAGGGCTTTCGCGGCGGCGGACATGTCCTCGTCGTTGGTTCCCACCACGGCGAGATTATGCGAATCGTGGCCGACGGTGCTCGCGATGGCGCCGCGGGTGAAGCCGAAGCCGCGGACAAAGCCCAGGCCGATGCGGCCCGTGCCCCGGTGCCTCTCGATGACCGCGAGTTTGAGGATGTCGCGGCCGGGGTCGGCGAGGCAGGCTCCATTCTCGATGCGCGGCGGGAGACGCAGTTCTCCGGTCACGATCTGATCCGGTCGCATCTCGATGACACGGATGAAAGGTGCATCGGGCGCCGGAATGCGGAACGAACCGGCATCCATCGCCGGGGGCAATCGGACGACACCGGAAGGCGGCGAGATGGGAACGGGTGTGGGACCTGTGTATTCCCCGTCACGGGCGACAATGCGCCCATCGTGCAAGACGAGTCTTGGCGCACACCCGGACGCGGCTTCGATCAGTATGAGGCACGCTCGGTTGCCGGGCGCCACCGCCCCCAGGTCGCGCACGCCGTAGTGACGGGCGGTGTGCAGGCTACCCATGGCCAGTGCCCACGCGGGCGGCAGGCCCAAGCGAATGGCCTTGCGGATGATGTGATCGATGTGCCCCTCCGTGGCCAGATCGGCGGGGTGGCGGTCGTCGGTGCAGAAGCAGAAGTGGTGTTTGGTCTCGGCGGTGACCAGAGGGAGCAGGGCCTCCAGGTTGCACGCGGCGCTGCCCTCGCGGATGAAGATGGTCATTCCCAGTCGCAGTTTTTCCCGAGCCTCTTCGAGGCTGATGCACTCGTGATCGCTGGTGATGCCCGCCGCGATGTACGCGTTCAGCGCCCCGCCGGAGAGGCCGGGGGCGTGCCCGTCGATGGTCCGGCCGCGGGCGTGGGCGAGGTTCAGTTTGGCGAGGACGCCCGGATCGCCCGCGACGACGCCGGGATAGTTCATCATCTCGGCCAGGGCCACGACGCCGGAGGCATCGAACAGGGGGTCGAGGTCGGCTGCCTCGATCGCGGCACCGGCGGTTTCGAGGGGTGAACTCGGCACGCAGGAGGAGAGTGCCCACATCGCGCAGAACGGCCACGCCGCGGCATCATCCATAAGGTAACGGATGCCGGGAACGCCCAGAACATTCGCGATCTCGTGCGGGTCGAAGACCGCCCCGACAGTGCCACGCGCCAAGGCCAAGGGGATGAATCCGGACGGAGGCATCATCGTCGATTCGACGTGCATGTGGGCGTCGAGCAGACCGGGGCAGACGATCAATCCCCGGGCGTCGATGGTTTCCGCGCCGGGGGCATAGTCACCGATGCCCGCGATGCGGCCCTCCGCGATGGCGACCTGGGCGTGTTGTATTTCGCCCGTAAAGACGTTGAAGACCGATCCGCCGCTGATCAGAAGATCGGCGGGGGCGTCGCCGCGGGCGACGGCGAGCAGGTGTGGTGTGATGCGGTTCACGAAAGGCAGGTTAGCCGAGACTCTGCCGGCGTGTGCGGGCCGCTTCGGCCACGGGGAGCATGGGTCGGTCCATGCGTTGACGGCCTATTCGTGCCGAAGGGCCTCGATCGGATCGAGCCGGGCGGCCTTGATAGCGGGGAACATGCCGAATATGACGCCGGTGCCCGCCGAAAACCCGACGGACAGGATGATGGCCCACATCGGGGCCTCGGCCTTGTGCACCGGGGAATCCTCCCCTCCCATGCGCATGGCCATGACGCCCGCGAAGCCCAGCAGCAGCCCGACCGCGCACCCGACCAGACAGAGCGTCACCGCCTCGACCAGGAACTGGAGCAGAATGACCTCGGGGCGAGCGCCCACGGCCTTGCGCAGGCCGATCTCGCGGGTACGCTCGCTGACCGAGACCAGCATGATGTTCATGATGCCGATTCCGCCGACGAGCAGCGAGATGGAGACAACCCCGGCGATGAAGACGGTGATGCCGGTGGCGACCTTTTTGAACTGCGAAATGGCCTCTTCGATGGCCTGGATGCCGAACGTGTCGGGATCCTCGGGGCGCAACTGGCGCACACGGCGCAACTGCGCACGGACTTCCGCCTTGACGTCGGCGAAGAGGTCGGGGGCCTTGGTCTTGCCGATGGCGTACATGCGCGGCTCGGGCCGCATCGCCTCGCCGCTGCGGAAGGGGATAAAGATCTCGGTCTGGGCTTCATCACCGCCGAACATGGGGCTGACCTGCTTGGTCTCGACCACGCCGATGACAAGGAATCGCCGCCCGTCCACGAGGATCGTCGTGCCCGTGGGGTCGGCGTCCAGGGCGAGTTCCTGGATCGCCTTGTCGTTGATGAGACAGACCTGACGGCGTTCATCGTCATCGATCTGCATGAGGGCGCGGCCGTAGATCACGCCGCGATCTTCGATCTCGTGCCAACTCGGACGGACCCCCTGGACGAGCACGAACTGGCGTACCCGGTCGCCGTGCTGCACGGTCGCGTTGATCTGCATCACAGGCGTGATCGCGGCGAGTGAGGGGCTTGCCGCCATCAGCGAGTCAATCTGGCGGATGTTGAGGCGGATCTGCCTGAACGAGAAGCGGTCGCGCTGCTCGGGGGGCATCCGCGGGAAGATCCAGACCTTGCTCGCGCCGAAGGAGGAGAACTGGTCGAGCACAAAGGTTTTGAAGCCATGCCCGGCGGCGGCGAGGACGATCACCGCCACCACGCCGATGATAATGCCCAGCGTCGTGAGCATCGCACGGACCTTGTTCGCCCAGATCTGGGTGAGGGCGAGTCCGACGGTCTGGAAGATGAGCCGGAAGACGGTCAGACGGTCCCTCCGCTCTGTACCGCTTCGGCGGACGCGCCGGGTAAGACATCGGCGGCCTTGTGTCGTGCTTCGTCGAGGGCGCGCGCGAGGAATGCCTGATGGATCGGATCGCTGTGGGTCGGGTTGTCGGACATGATGCGGCCGTCGCGCAATCGCACGATTCGTTCGGCGTTGCCGGCGACATCCTCCTCGTGGGTGACAATGACGATCGTCTGTCCCTCGGTGTGCAGGGCCTTGAAGAGCGCGATGATCTCGTCGCTCGTCGTGCTGTCGAGGTTGCCGGTCGGCTCGTCGGCGAGGAGGATGCTGGGCTGACTCACCAGGGCGCGCGCGATGGCGACGCGCTGACGTTGCCCGCCGGAGAGTTGATTGGGCCTGTGGTGCAGACGCGGGCCGAGCCCCACCTTCTCCAGCGCAAACTTCGCACGTTTGGTGGCGCCCCACCAGAAACGCCTCGAATAGGCCAGCGGCATGGCGACGTTTTTGAGCGCCGTCGCGCGGGGCAGGAGTTCAAAGCTCTGGAACACAAAGCCGATCTCCTCGTTGCGCACCCGGGCGAGGGCGCCGCCGGACATCTGGTGAGTCAGGCGTCCGTTGAGTTCGTACGATCCGCGCGTGGGTTGGTCGAGGCATCCCAGGATATTCATCAGTGTGCTTTTCCCGCTTCCCGATGACCCCATGATCGCGACAAACTCGTTGCGGTTAATAGTGAGATCAACGCCCCGCAGCGCGTGGACCTTTTCGGTGCCCACGCGATAGACCTTGTGGATGTTGCTGAGGTGAATGGTCATGCGGTGAAGTGTTGCACAGGGGGTGGTGCGTCGTGATCCGGCGGAAACTCACGGGGCTTGCACGGACGCCGCGTTCAATCATGAACTCAGTGCGTACCGGTGCGCGGCCGAGTGCTGTTCCTACGTGCCCGGGGGCTGTTTGGTTTCGTCGGATTTCGCTTCGAGGGACTTGGTTCCCGGCTTGGTCGTGTCTTCCTCGACCTTCTGGCCCGCCTTGAGTGTCTCAAGGATCTTGAACGGACCGGAGATGACGGAGGTGTCGGCCTCCAGCCCCGCCATGATGATGGTGTCCGTCAGGTCGCTGGCGCCGGTCTTGACAGGCATTGGTTTGGTCTTGCCTTCGGCGTCCGTGGTGAACACAACTCGGGCGTACTTCTTTGTTCGGTCGATGAGCGTATTTCCGACGATCACGTCCTTGGGCAGGTCGTCGATGGCCCGGTCGAGAACGGCCTGGCTCGGCACCTTGACCACATCGCGGAACGTCTCGACCTGGATATCGGCGTTGGCGGTCAGGCCGGAGCGGAGGACCAGTTCCGGGGGCTTGTCAATGAGGATTTCGGTCTCGAAGTAGGCGGTCCCATCGCGGTCCACGATCCGTTTGAGTCCGATGAGCGTGACTGTGCCCGTGAACACCGTGTCCGGGTAGGCGTTGATGTAGACGCTGGCCTTCTGCCCGATCCGGATCGGCGCGATGTTGGCCTCGTCGATCCGGGTTTTCATGACCATCACGTTGAGGTCGGCGACCTCCATGATGACCGAGCCGGGGTTGTTGAGAGTGCCCACCACGACCGTCTCGCCCTCTTCGGCGTTGCGTTTGGTCAGCGTGCCGTCGAAGGGGGCTGTGATGGTCGTGTTGCCCAGGTCCTTCTCCGCCCGTTTGATGTTGGCCCGTGCGATCTCGATGGAGTGCTCGGCGACACGCAACTGGCTCTGAGTTCGCTGGAAGGTTTCCTCGGCCTGGTCGAGTTCGGCCTTGCTGATGTCCTTGGTCGCGTACAACTCCTTCCGCCGGTTGAACTCGATCTGGGCCGTGGCGAACCCGGCCCTCGCCCCTTCCAATCTGGCTTCCTCGCTCTTGAGTTGGGCCTTGGCGCTGTCGAGAAGCGCCGCGAGGTCCTGCTGCTCCAGCCGAACCAGGACGTCGCCCTTCTTGACCTGCATCCCCTCATCGCGGAAAGGCAGGGCCAGAATCTTGGCGGAGACCTGCGCGGAGATCTGAACGCGTGTCTTGGGTTCAATCTGCCCCGGTGCGGAGACAGTGCGGACCAGGTCGCCCCGCACGGCGGGGGTAAAACGGACCTTGACCGCCGTGGCGCCCGGCTGGAAGCGTTCCTGAATTTTCTTGAGTTCCCCCGATGAGTACAGGTAATAGCCGCCCGCCGAAAGAGCGAGGACGAACACGACGAAAGCACCGATCAGCCATTTCCACACGAGCGGGGTCCTTGGAAGTTCTTGGGTAAAGGTTCGGGCATGAAGAACAATCTCCTGGAGGGGCGGTCGAGCGGCCTGGGTAGAAAAGAATGAAGCAGAAGGGTCGTTGAAAGTAGGTCCGGTAGCCGATGGACCCGCCGGGGAGCTCGCAGTTGCAAGGAGGGAACGGTATGTACTCGGAGTCGGGTTGTCGGGTTTTCAGTCAGTATGTTGTCGGATCAGCGTGACTACGGGTCGGGAGGCCCGCTCTTGCAGTCCTCCCGCAGGATCCTGAGGGGTTCACGTGCGGGTCCCGCATGTGGGTCATGATTCGTAAATGTGAAACGGCACCATCGCCCCCGGCGTACCCACCGGCCATAGCCTACGACCTTTCCCAGGAGCGTCGATGACCAACAGCCCCGAGCCACTCCCGCGCGCCAACATGCCGATGGTTCCCCCGATCGACTTCGTGTCGCGCCAACTGACGCTCCGCGCCCTGGGCACGGGGATGATCCTCGGCGGTGTTCTCTCGATCTGCAACGTCTACACGGGCTTGAAGATCGGCTGGGGACTCAACATGTCCATCACGGGCATCCTGATCGCGTACGTGATGTGGCTCGCGCTCAGCCGGGTGACGATGGGGCGTGTGGGCATGCTGGGTCGTCTGGAAAACAACATCAACCAGTCGGCCTGCTCTGCGGCCGGCTCGGTCTCCAGCGCCGGGCTGGTCAGTGCCATCCCCGCCGTCACGATGCTCGAGGGCACCGTGTTTCCCTGGTGGCAACTGACACTCTGGCTCACGACCGTCTGCTTCGTGGGTATCGCCGTGGCGATGGGGCTGCGGCGCCAGATGGTCGTGCGCGATGCGCTCCCCTTCCCCGGCGGGCTGGCCTGTGCGGAGACTCTGAAGGAGATCTATAACACCGGGGCCGAGGCTGTGCGCCGTGTGGCTGTGCTGGGGATCGGGGCGGTGGTCGCGGCGTCGCTCAAGGTGCTGAACATCCTGAAACTGACAAAGGCCTCCGACCTGGGCCTCATGGTCAACGGCGCGCCGGCCTCCAAGTACCTCCTCACGCTCGATCCCACGCTTCTCATGGTGGCCGTGGGCGGCCTTGTCGGGCTGCGGTCGTGCATCTCCCTGCTCGGCGGCGCGATCCTGTCCTACATCGTGCTGGCCCCGTGGCTGGTCAACTCCGGGCGTGCGGCGCTCGACAAAGCCCAGGCCGCGACGATCAACTCCACGCTGCCGATCGAGAGCCACATCGTTCCCTTCGCGGAGTGGCTGCTCTGGCCCGGGGTCACGCTCATGGTGGTCGGGTCGCTCGTCTCGTTCATGTTCTCCATGCCATCCATCCTGCGAGCCTTCAAACTCTCGAAAGGCGGATCAACAACCGCTGAGGACACGGGCGATGTGCCGCGGAACTGGTTCTTCGCGTCGCTCGCCGTGGCGCTGGTGCTGTGTGTGGCCTTGCAGACGTGGCTCTTCGGGATTCATTGGTGGGCGGCCGTCTTCGCCGTTGTGCTGAGTTTCGCGCTGGCCATTGTGGCCTCGCGTGTCTCGGGTGAAACGAACGTCACGCCGGTGGGCGCGATGGGGAAGGTCACGCAACTCCTCTTCGCGGTCATGCTGCCCAAGAACGCCTCGGCCAACCTCATGGGTGCGAGCGTGACCGCGGGCGCCGCCTCCCAGTGCGCGGACCTGATGCACGACCTCAAGTGCGGGCACCTGCTGGGCGCTGTTGCGCGGAAGCAGGTGGTCGCGCAGATCGGCGGGGCCGTCGCCGGATCGATCGTCGGCAGTTATTTCTATCTGATCCTGGTCCCCAATCCGCGAGAAATGCTCCTGACCCAGGAGTGGCCGGCGCCGGCGGTAGCGATGTGGAAAGCCGTGGCGGAAGTCTTCCAGCGAGGGCTGGACTCACTCCCCACGGGGGCTACGCAGGCGATGCTCCTGGCCGCCATCGCCGGGGTTGTCTTTCCCGTCCTCGAGAAACTATTGCCCAGGCGGGCCGCGGTCTTCGTCCCCAGTTGCTCCGCGGCGGGGTTGGCCTTCGTGATCTCGGGCACCAACTCCATCTCGATGTTCATCGGGGCCTTGATCGGCGCGATCCTCTCGAAACTCTACCCGAAGTGGAGCACGCGATTCTTCGTCACACTATGCGCCGGGCTGATCGCCGGCGAGAGCCTGACGGGCGCCGGCGACGCGATCCGTCTGGTGCTGCAGGGAGGCTCGAAGTAAAAGCGTAGAGACGCTCGGCGGTGTCATTCGGGCGAGGCATCCGATGGCGAGCCTTCACGGGAATGGCTGACGCTTTCCCTATGCTCCCGGCATGAAAGGGCGCCCGATTTCAGATTGGCACGCGAAATCCTCCGGCGGCGTGTCGAGCGACACTGGGACCGATCCCCGCGCGGGGTTGTCGGTCTCGGAGGCGGCGTCTCGTCTTTCGCGGCACGGGCCGAACACGATCTCCACCCGGGGCGGGCGTCCCTGGTGGGAGAGGCTGCTCCTGCAGTTTCACGCGCCGCTGGTCTACATCCTGCTGGCGGCGGCGGCGATTACGCTCTGGCTGGGCGAGCACGTTGACAGCGCTGTCATCATGGGCGTGGTGCTGGCGAACGTGATCATCGGGTTCGTGCAGGAGCAGAAGGCTGTCGCGGCGATCGACGCCCTCGCCCGCACCATGCGGACGGAGGCGACCGTGCGGCGCGGCGGGGAGCGCCGCCGCATCGACGCGGCCGACCTCGTGGTGGGCGACATCGTCATCCTGGAGCCGGGTGACCGGGTGCCCGCCGACCTTCGGCTGCTCGATGGATCGATCAAGGATCTCCGCATCGACGAGTCGACACTGACGGGTGAAAGCAAGCCCATCTCGAAGGATGCGGCCCCGCTCCCGGCGGATACTGTGCTCGCCGACCGCCGCTGCATGGTCTATGCCTCCACGCTCGTCACGCGCGGCGCAGGGGAGGGCGTGGTGGTGGCGACCGCCGACGCCACAGAGGTCGGGAGGATCAGCGGGCTGATTTCTTCGGCGGACGAGATCGCCACACCCTTGACCCGGAAAATCGCCTCCTTCAGCCGCGTCCTGCTGTGGTTGATCCTGGCTGTGGCCATGCTCGCGTTCATGGTCGGGCTGATGCGCGGCCATCCGCCGCGCGAGATGTTCAAGGCGGCGGTGGCGCTCGCGGTGGGTGCGATCCCCGAGGGCCTTCCCGCGGCGGTCACGATCATGCTCGCGGTGGGGGTGGCACGGATGGCGGGCCGCAAGGCCATCATCCGCAAACTTCCGGCGGTCGAGGCGCTCGGATCAACGACGGTCATCTGTTCCGACAAAACCGGAACGCTGACGCAGAACCAGATGACCGTCCGTGCCGCGTGGAGCGGCGGGATGGAGTTCGTGTTCACCGGCGGGGGGTACGACCCGAAGGGCGAGGTCCGTGCGGCGGGACAGGACACGGCCGCGCGGGCCGCCGACCACCCCGCGCTCGCCGAACTGCTGCGCTGCGGCGCACTCTGCAATGATGCGGAGTTGGCTGCGAGCGGGAGTGGGTGGAGCATCCACGGCGACCCGACCGAGGCCGCGTTGGTGGTGGCGGCTCGGAAACTCACCGGCGCGGACCTGTCGCGAGGCGCGCTGGCGGGCGAGATGCCCAGGCTGGACGCGATTCCCTTCGAGTCCGACCGGCAGTACATGGCCACCCTCCACGCCCGTCCCGGGATCTCCGGCGGCGGTGAGGGTGGGCGTGTCATTTATGTCAAGGGATCGGTGGAGCGCGTCCTGACCATGTGCAACGATGCGATGAGCGAATCCGGCGGGGTCGCGCCGCTCGATCCGGGCGAGGTCAACGCGGCGGTGGCAGCGCTCGCCGCCGGAGGCCTGCGCGTGCTGGCCTTCGCCCGGGCCGATGCGCCCGTCGGTTCCGGCGACCTCACACACGCGATGGTCGAGCGGGGGCTGACTTTCATCGGCGTGCAGGGGATGCTCGACCCGCCCCGCCCGGAAGCCATCAGCGCGGTGGAGGCTTGCCAACGGGCGGGCGTGCGCGTCAAGATGATCACCGGCGACCACGCGCTCACGGCCGGAACGATCGCCGGCATGATCGGCATCAACGGCGCTCCGCGCGTGGGAGAGCAAGGGCGTGCCGGCTCCGCCCGCGTGATCACCGGCGCGGAGATGGCGACGATCCCGGATGACGACCTGCCCGCGAGCGCCGATGCCACGGCGGTCTTCGCGCGGATGACCCCGGAGCAGAAACTCCGGCTTGTCAAGGCGCTCCAATCACGGGGCCACATCATCGCCATGACCGGCGACGGCGTGAACGACGCTCCGGCGCTCCGCCAGGCCGACATCGGCGTGGCGATGGGCATCGCCGGGACCGATGTGGCAAAGGACGCGGCGGACATGGTCCTCGCCGATGACAACTTCGCCACCATCGGCGCGGCGGTCGAGGAAGGTCGCAACGTCTTCAGCAACCTCACCAAGTTCATTGTCTGGACTCTTCCCACCAACGGCGGCGAAGGGTTTGTGATCCTCGCCGCCATCATGCTCGGGTGGCCGTTGCCCATCCTGCCCATCCACGCTCTGTACATCAACATGGTCACCTCGATCCTGCTCGGGATGCCTCTGATCTTCGAGGCCCGGGAGCCGGGCGTGATGTCACGCCCGCCCCGCGACCCTCGCAAGCCGCTGCTGACGTTCGAGTTGTTCATGCGCACGGGGCTGGTCTCGCTGCTGCTCTGTGTCGGCGCGATGGGGCTCTTTCATTGGGAACTCGAGCGTGGTGCGGGCGAGGCCACGGCCCGAACCGCGGCGGTGTCCGTCATCGTCGTCGGCGAAATCTTCTACCTCTTCTCCAGCCGGGCGCTCACGCGACCGGCCTGGGCGGTTCCGCTCTTCTCGAATATGTGGCTCTGGGGGGGCATCGGCGCAATGCTCGCCGTGCAGGCCGCCTTCGCGCACCTTCCCATCATCAACCGACTCTTCCACACCGCCCCGCTCGACGCCGGCGCGTGGGGCCGCGTCTTCCTGGCCGGGGCCGGGGTTTTCATCGTGGTGGAGACTGAGAAGGCGATCCGAAGGGCGCTGCACTCGATCTCATCGGAGGAGTCGGCGTAGTGTCCGTGAAACTCGTGGCGTGCCGCGTGTTCACGCTGCGGCGAGGCTTTCACAACAGCTACGGGGCTCTCGCTACCCCCGGGGCGTCGAAGTACTCGCCCCGGGTCTCGTCAAGTCTGGATCGAACCCACTCGAACGTCGCGTTCTCGGCTCGGGGGTTGACTGCCTTGCCGATGACGCGGCCGCGTCGATAGAGCAGAAGCGTTCCGGACACCGCGGGGTCTAGTTTCAACCTGTCGATCTCGGAACTTGGATCCGAAAAGGATGGGACCGTGGTGAGCGCCACATGCTTCAATCCCAGTTTACGCCCGAGGACTTCCCACCCCTGATCGCGGGCACCTTGGGCCAACGGTCGGCCATCGATGAGGCAGGCCTTGAATCGTTCGCCGCGGGCGATGCTCTCGGACTCGAAGAAGAGCAGCCACGCGCGGAGGGCGGCCGTATCGGAGTGTTCGCCGACGAAAAGGAGAGCACCGTGAAACCATCCGTATTTGCACATGGGGCATGCCGTTGTGCCCTTGTCGGGACCGAAGGCGTGCCTGGGCAGGAACGAAGGAACATCCTCGCCGACTTCCGGGCCGGACGTATCAGGGCGAGCCGATGCGTGCCCCGGGATGTTGAGGCCCAGGATGATGTCCCGTTCGCCGATGAGGGCGTCGCCGGAGTGGACAAGCCGCACCACGCCCGAACCGCCCCGGTTCTCGCGTCGGCGGCGCTCCCGTGTCGTGAGTAGCGGGTCATCGTCGAAGACAAAGTCGTCGATGTAATACGGTTCGCGGCCCGGTTCAAGGATGGTGGCGTGGATATGCGCGGGTTCCGAACCGCCCGGGTACGCCCCCGGGCGAGCGGTACGGATCGTGTACCGCCCGTCGATACCCGTGCGCACCCAGCCCCGGATGCTGCCGTGCGTTCGGCCCAGGGTATCGGGGGGCATGCTGCGTTCCTCGCCGGGGATGTGACGGTAACGGCCCAGCGTGTCGGTGTGGTAGTAGTACAGAACAATGCCCGGTGCGGGCGTCAGCCCGTCGGACTGAACCACGCGTCCGGTCAGGATGAGTCTCTGACCGGGCCGGCTCCACGCCGGGCTGGTGTCCTCGGCGCCGACCTTGCTGGGCATGCAGGCGTCGAAGTGAGGGAGGTCTTTGTCGGAACTCTCGGCGTCAGCCGGATCGGGAGGGGTGTCCCCCGTGTACCAGCACCCCGCGGCAATCATGATCCCGCTGCAGGCCCACGCCCACGCCGATCTGTGGATATGGTCGATCGTTCTCATCGCAACTCCCGAGAGTTCATCCAACTCGCATCGGCAAGACGTTCCGCGCGCTCGGTGTGTTAGCAGGAGCGCGACTTTGAATGTTCGCCGACCGTGCACCTAGGCTTGAGCGAGCATGCAGGAGCCTCCAACAGATCATCACAGGATCTTTCCGCCAGTGATGCGGCGTAGCTTGTATTGGCTGTTCGGATTGTCAATCGCGTGTGCGCTCGTGTCCATCGCGTGGGTTCTTCTCCGTAAGCCGATGGGTGTGCCGCGGGGCTTCTGGTATAGATACGGCGCACTCGGGCCTTCGCTGGCGCCGCTGCTGATCATCTGGCCCTACTGGCTGTGGCGAACCCGGTCCATCCGCAGGGCCTTGCTGGTTTCAGAGGGCCGGCTTTGCACGCACTGCGCGTACGACGTCTCGGCCATGCAACCGTCCGGGACATGCCCGGAATGCGGCAAGCCGTACGACATCGAAAAGGACAAAGTGTTGTGGGAAGCCGTCGGAGCGAGGTACGGCGAGGAGTGACAGAGGCGGATGTGAACCGATGAGGTCGGTGGATCGTTGCCCCGATGAAGACGGCACTCATGAACCCCGCTCCGGAGCGTTCATAGAAGCGGGCCGTCCGCGGGCGGCGAGTCCCACACACTCGCCGCCCGCTCCGGTACCTTTCATGTCGCCCGAACCGTGCCGAACGACATCATCAGAGATCAAAGCACAAACATCCGCCGGGCTTCCCCGCGCCCGGGGGTTTCGCGATTGCGATGCATCGCCCAACGCCGAACAGGCGATGTCATTGCACTCCTGAACCGCGTACGCTCCATCGATCTCGCCATGACCGAACACCCACAGAACCCCCGGCCCGCAGACATACCGCCTGGCCATGCTCCCACCCCTTCACCGAACGCGGGCGAGGTGACCACGATCTTGTCACGGGCTTCGTCCGACCCATCGGCCGCGGCGGACCTGTTGCCGCTCGTGTACGGCGAACTGCGGAAACTGGCCCGGTCGCGCCTGGCTCGGATGGGTGGTCCGGACAACACCCTCGAGCCGACAGCACTCGTTCATGAGGCCTTTGTCAGACTTGTAGGGAGCGCCGACCCGGGGTGGAACGGGCGGGGGCACTTCTTCGCCGCGGCGGCGCAGGCCATGCGCAACATCCTGGTCGATCAGGCCCGCCGCAAGGCGACGGTGAAGCACGGCGGCGCCGCCGCCCGCGCGGAGTTGGACCCGGACGAAGTCGAGATCCCACAACCGCGAGAGGACATGCTGTCCCTCGATGCGGCACTAACCAAGTTGCAGCAGGTGGACGAGCGCAAGGCGAGGATCGTCATGCTCCGATACTTCAGCGGCCTAACCGCGGAAGAGACCGCCGCGGCGTTGGGCATCAGCGTGCCCACCGTGCACCGCGAGTGGAAGCTCGCCAAGGCGCTGCTCAAACTCGAACTGACGAGCGGCGGGTAGTGAAGGCGCGGGAGCGTACCCTCACCTCCCATGCCCGTCGATCCATTGTCCATCCTGACCGACCGCTTCCGCAGTGCCATCAACGTCGCGGTGCCGGGGGCCGACGTCGATCTGCTCATCAAGGTCTGCCAGCAACCCGAACTCGGCGATTACCAGTGCAACGCCGCCATGCCGCTGGCCAAGAGAGCCGGGAAGAACCCGCGCGACGTAGCAAAGGCCATCATCGCCGCGGCGGACGTGAACGATCTCTGCGAGGCGTTGTCGGAGCAATCGATCGCAGGTCCGGGGTTCATCAACATCCGCCTGCGGGCGGATGCCCTCTCCGCCGCGGTTGCCTCGATGGATGCCCCCGGACTGGGCGTGGAGCCCGCGGCGCCGTCGATGACGGTGGTTGTGGACCTGATGGGCGTGAACCTGGCCAAGCAGATGCACGTGGGGCACCTGCGTTCTCCCGTGATCGGCGATGCGCTCGCGCGGACTTTCGAGCGTCTCGGCCACACCGTCAAACGGCAGAACCACGTCGGCGACTGGGGCCTGCCCATCGCGATGGTGACGGCCCGACTCATGCGGTTGGCCGATGCGGGGGAGATCGACCTGTCGCGCATCACGCTCGACCAACTCGACATCGCTTACAAAGCCGCGCAGGCGGAGTGCCAGCGCGATACAGGGGCCTTGGAGGCCGTGCGCAAGTACGGGCTAGGCCCCAAAGCCGAGGCCGAGTGCGAGGCCCAGGTCGGCGGCGCCACGGAGGCCTTCCTCGCCGCGAAGGAGACGCTCCTCGAACTCCAGGCACACGAGCCAAGGACCTACGCCGTCTGGCAGCGCATCCGCGATGTGACAATGGCCGAGTGCATCGCCGCGTGCGAGCGTCTGCACGTGCGCGTGACCGATGCCGATTCCGCGGGCGAATCCACGTACGCCCAGGAGATGGGCCCGATGGTCGAGGACATGGTGGCCCGGGGTGTGGCCGTGCACGATCAGGGCGCGCTCATCGTGCGGCTGGAAGAGCCTGAGTACGGCGGCATCACTCAGCCCTGCCTCGTGCGCAAGAGCGACGGCGGGTTCCTGTACGCCACAACGGACATCGCGGCGATCCGCCGGCGGGTGCAGGTCTTCGGCGGCGATCGGCTGGTGTACGCCATCGACGCCCGCCAGAACCTTCAACTCAGGCAAGTCTTCGGCGCGAGCCTCAAGGCCGGGTACGCTATCCATCCCCGCACGGGCAAGCCCGCCGTGATGGAGCACGCCGCGTTCGGCATGGTGCTGGGGGAGGACGGCCGACCCTTCAAGACCCGCTCAGGCGACAGCGTCAAACTCGCGGACCTGCTCGAAGAGACCGTGCTGCGGGCCTTGGCCGCGGTGAAAGAAACCGCCGCACGGCGCGGCGAGACCATGCCCGAAGCCGAGGTCCGCACGATCGCCGAGGCCGTGGGCATCGCGGCGCTCAAGTACGCCGATCTCGTGAACGATCGGATCAAGGATTATGTCTTCTCCTTCGACCGGGCCTTGGCCTTCGAGGGGAACACCGGGCCGTATTTGTTGTACGCGCTCGCGAGGATCAAAAGCATGTTCCGGAAAGCGGCGGAACGAGGCGTCGGCGACGGGTGGAAATCGGCACCACCCAGCACCCGCCACCACGCCGAGAAGCAACTCGCGCTGGCTCTCCTGCGGTACGGGGCGACGGTCAGGAGCGTGGCTGATTCGCTCGAACCGCACCGCCTGTGCCAGTATCTCTTCGAGGTGGCCGGGCTGTTCAGCACGTTCTACGACCAGTGCCCCACGCTGAGCGAAGAGGGAGCAGTGCGGGACGGACGGCTTCGGTTGTGCGCTCTTACCGCGCGTGTGCTCGAAGACGGGCTGGGGGTGCTCGGCCTGCCCACGGTGGAGCGGATGTGATCGGGACAGGAACTCTCTGCGGTGTCCGGCATCGGACAAGCGTGGTTTTCGCCGCCGCGATGCGCTGATGCACGGGAGTTTTGGGCGATGTGATTCACTCCACCCTCCTACGCTCTCACCGCATTCAGGAGCGAAACGACCATGCGATCCAGCAACCCCGTCCTTCGAGAAGAGACCTTCGCCCCCGCCGACTGGGCCGGCATTTCCACAGAACTCGCCCCGCGACGCGCGGGCGTGATGACCATGACCGGAACGGTCGCCAAGACCGGGTTCCTACTTCTGTTGTGCATCGCTGCCGCCCTCGGGTCGGCGCACGCCGTGGCGAAGCTCACGTTCAATCCGAACATCCTGGTGCTGGGAGGGTGCCTGGGCGGCTTTGTCCTGGCGTTGATCATCTCGTTCAAGCCCATGACCGCCCCGTTCCTCTCACCCTTGTACGCACTTCTTCAGGGGGCTTTCCTCGGCGCGATCTCGTTCCTGGTCGCGGGAAAGAACCCGGCGGGCGGAGCGATGGTGATGCAGGCGGTGGCCCTGACCTTCGGTATTTTCGTGGCGCTGCTGGTCGGGTACGGGCTGGGGCTGATCCGGCTGGGCGGAACCGCGATGAAAATCGTGATGGTCGGCACGCTGGGCGTGGCTCTCACCTACCTCGCCAGTTTCCTGTTCGGGATGTTCGGTCTCAACATCATGGGAGCGCTGCACGGATCGGGTGCCGTCGGCATCGGCTTCAGCATCGTCGTGATTATCCTTGCTTCACTCAACCTCGTGCTCGATTTCCAGTTCATCGAGGGTGGAGTCAAGTCGGGCGCGCCCAAGCACATGGAGTGGTACGCCGGGTTCGGGCTGCTGGTCACCCTGGTCTGGCTGTACCTCGAAATTCTGCGTCTGCTGAGCAAACTGAACCGGCGCTAAGCACGCCTCGTGTCGCGATTCCCGCCCAGGTTTGATCCCGTCTTTGCGCTGCTCCGCGAGGGGCGCGCATCCGATGCCGCGGCCAAGGCCCAGCGGCTCTTCACCGCGTCTCCACGCGATCCCGCGGCCGCCTTTGTCCTGTCCGATGCGCTGCTGGCGTGCGGGCAGGTCGATCGGGCGCTTCACTTCGCGGGCACCGCGGCGGCTTTGGCCCCGCGTGACCTGGGTTGCCAGCTCAACCACGCCAACCTGCTGGGGATCGCGGGAAAGTTGGAGCAGGCCCTGGCCGTGCTGGGCAAGGCGACGACACTCGCGCCGACTGATCCTTCGATTTATTCGTTGCGGGTGGGTTATGAACTGGACCTGAACCGACCAACGCGGGCGGAGCGTCTGTGCCGTGAAGGACTGACCGTCTCGCCGGGTCACCACGGGCTGCGGCTGCAGCAGGCCGCATCGCTGCTCAATATGGGCCGCGTGGAAGAAGCCCTGCCCCTGATGCGAGAGGTCGAGGCCGGCCAGCCGGACAACCCGGAGGCGGCGGGTGGAGTCGCGCACATCATGAACTACTCGCCGGATGTCTCACCGGCCGAGGTGCTGGCCCAGCATCGGCGGTACGGCGAACTCCTCGCGGCGAGCGAGCAACAACCACCGCGGGATTTTTCCGGTTGGCCCGAGCCGGGACGGCTGCGCATCGGCATCGTCTCGCCGGACCTGCGCACCCACAGCGTCGCCTGGTTCATCGAGCCGTTCCTGGAGCACCACGACCGCGCTCGCGTCGAGGTCTATGTCTATCAGACCAACTTCATCGCCGACGCCGTGACCCAGCGTCTCAAGAGTCACGGGGCGACCTGGCGGATCATGGACCGCGTCGACGACCCGCAACTGGCCGAGGTCATCTTCGCCGATCGACTCCACATCCTGATCGAGCTCTCGGGCCACACGCACGCGCACAGCCTGCGTGCGATGCACCGACGACCCGCGCCCCTGCTCATCACGTACCTGGGCTACCCGAACATCACGGGCGTCGCGGCCATCGACCGGCGAATCGTCGATAGCGTGACCGATCCGCCGGTGCCCGGGGAATCCGGGCCGGAACGGCTTCTGCGTATCGACCCGTGCTTCCTGTGCTACAAGCCTCCGCGGGCGGCCCCGGCGCCGGCCCCCCCGCCGAGCATCGCCGCGGGGCACATCACCTTTGGCACGTTCAACACGGTCCACAAGATCAACCGGAAGGTGATCGCGTTGTGGGCACGTGTGCTGAGCGCGGTTCCCGGCTCACGGCTGTTGCTCAAGTGCAACGCGTTCTCTGATCCCGATCTGCGGGCCGATATGCACCGCCGCTTTGTCGAGGCCGGCCTCGCCCCCGACCGCGTCGAGGTGCTGGGGCGGGCGGAGCAACTCGCCGACCACCTCGCCCTGTATTCGCGCATCGACATCGCGCTGGACCCGGTCCCCTACAACGGAACGACCACGACCTGCGAAGCGTTGTACATGGGCGTGCCGGTCATCACCCTCGCGGGCGAGATGCACGCGGGCCGGGTCGGCGCGAGCCTGTTGACCCAGGCGGGTCTGAAGGAACTCATCGCCCGCGATGAGACGGAGTACGTCTCGTTGGCAGCGTCGCTCGCTTCGGATCGGCCCCGGCTCGCCTCGATCCGCGCCGGGCTGCGGGCGACCTTGCTCGCATCACCCTTGTGCGACGGCCCCGCGTATGCCGGGCGGGTCGTGTCGGCCCTGCGCGAGGCGTGGCGACAGAAACAGTCCGAGGAATTTCGGACCTGATACCCACGATCCGACCCCGGCGCTTCGGATAAACTCATCCATGCACCCCGTCGAGGAACACTATCTTGACCTCACTCGCCGCCGGTTCTTCGGTGTTGCGGGGCGCTCGATCGGAGCCGGTCTGGGGACGCTGGCCCTGGCGTCTCTGGGCGCATCGGCGGGTCAGGAACCCGCACCACTCATCGGTGAAGCACGTTACACACCGACACCGACGACAGCCCGAAAAGCCAAACGCATCATCTACCTCCACATGGAGGGCGCGCCCAGCCAGATCGACCTCTTCGACTACAAGCCCGGTCTGGCGGATCGTTTCAACGAAGACCTGCCCGATTCGATCCGTCAGGGTCAACGCCTGACCGGCATGACCAGCGGTCAGGCCAAGTTCCCGGTGGCGCCGTCCATCTTCACGTTCAATCGATACGAGAACAACCAGGACGGGGCGTACCTCAGCGAACTCATCCCCCACACCGCCTCGTGCGCCAAGGAACTCTGCATCATCCGCTCGATGCACACACAGGCCATCAACCACGAACCGGGCATCACGTTCTTTCAGACCGGGCACGAGCAGCCGGGCCGTCCGAGTTTCGGCAGTTGGATGTCCTATGGGCTGGGCACGATGAACCGCGACCTGCCCGCGTTCGTCGTGCTCATCACGCAAGGCGTGGGGAACATGCAGGCCCTCTCCGCCCGTTTCTGGGGCAGCGGCTTTCTCCCCAGCGAACACCAGGGGTGCAAACTCCGCAGCGCGGGGGATCCCGTCCTCTTTCTCAAGGACCCCGACGGCCTGGCGCGGTCCGACCGCCGCAGGTTCCTTGACCTCGTCGGAGAACTCAACGAGCGCGAGGCCGCGCGCAGCCTCGACCCTGAGGTTCGGGCCCGCATCGCACAGGCCGAAATGGCCTACCGCATGCAGATGTCGGTCCCCGAACTTACCGACTTCTCCGATGAGGATCAGGAGACACTCGACCTCTACGGGCCCGATGTCCGAACGCCCGGCACCTTCGCCGCCAACTGCCTCCTCGCCCGCCGCCTCGCCGAGCGCGGCGTGCGTTTCATTCAACTCTACATGCGAGGCTGGGATGCTCACAACAACCTGCCCAGGGAAATCCGCGATCAGTCCCGCATCGTGGACCGGGCCCAGGCGGCCCTCCTCAAGGACCTCCGCCGCCGCGGCCTGCTCGATGAGACGTTGGTTCTGTGGGCCGGCGAGTTCGGCCGCACGGTCTACAGCCAGGGGCAACTGACCAAGGACAACTACGGGCGCGACCACCACCCGCGCTGTTTCTCACTCTGGCTCGCTGGCGGGGGCATCAAGCCGGGCATCGTCTTCGGCGAGACCGATGACTATTCGTACAACATCGTCAAGGACCCGGTCGATGTCCACGACCTGCACGCGACCATGCTGTACCTGCTGGGCGTGGATCACGAGAAACTGGTGTACCGCCACCAAGGGCGGGATTACCGATTGACCGATGTGTTCGGAAAGGTGCGGCGAGAACTCATCGCGTGAAATCGATGATCGGCTTGTCACGAAACCATACAGCGGCGGGTCTCCGCGAGATGTGCCAGAAGTCCGGCGCGGAAGTCCGGGTGCGCCAGCGAGATCAAAGCCTCGCCGCGCTCACGGAGGGTCTTGCCGTGCAGATTGACAGCGCCGTGTTCGGTCACAACCCAATGAACGTGCCCTCGGGTGGTGACGACGCCCGCGCCTTCTTTGAGACGATGGGTGATGCGCGAGACCGTGCCCCCGGCAGCGGTGGAGGGCAGGGCGATGATCGGCTTGCCGCCGCGAGAGAGGGCCGCCCCGCGGATAAAGTCCATCTGACCGCCGATCCCAGAGAAGATTCGCTCGCCGATCGAGTCCGCGCACACCTGGCCGGTGAGGTCGATTTCGATGGCGGAGTTGACCGCGACGACCCCTGGGTTCCGGCGGATCAGCGATGTGTCGTTGGTCCGCTCCGCGCCGTGAAACTCGATCGTCGGGTTATCGTCTACAAACTCGAAGAGGCGTTCGGTTCCGGCCACGAAACTGGTGGTGGTGCGGCCGGGGTGGATGGCTTTTTCGCGATTGGTCACCACCCCGCCGCGGATGAGGTCGATCATCCCATCGGAGAACATCTCCGTATGGACGCCGAGGTGGTGCTTATTCCCCAGCCGCGAGAGGACCGCATCCGGGATTCCTCCGATGCCAACCTGCAGACAAGACCCATCGTCGATGAGGCCGGCGATGATCTCGCCGATGCGGGCCGTGATCGGGGTTTCCGGCTCGGCGGGGTGCTCGTGCAAGGGGCGGTCGGTGTGGACGCAGGTGTGCAGCCGCGAATACGCGAAAGCGGAGTGGCCGCGTGTCCGCGGCACCCGTGGGTTGATTTCCGCGATCACGATCGGCGCGGCCTCGACCGCGGCCCGGGCCACATCCACGGACGTGCCCAGGGTGCAGAACCCGTGCCGGTCGGGCGGCGACATCTGCACAATCGCCGCGTCCAGGCGGATCACGCCGTGCCGGAACATCGGGCCGATGTCGGAGAGAAAGACGGGCATGTACTCGGCCCGACCCTCGGCGATGGCCTGCCGCACGTTGGCTCCGGTAAACAGCGAGACCGAGGTAAAGCGGCCCGCCAGACGATGATCGGCGGGGGGCATGGGGCCTGCCAGGTGGAGGTGATACAAACGAACACCCTCCAGGTCGTTCCGGCGGGCCAGGGCCTCCAGCAGCGGGGTGGGTGTCATGCACGCCCCGTGGACAAAGACGTTCATCCCGCTTCGGATGGACGCGACGGCTTCATCGGCGGACTCGGCGATGCGGGGCTGCGTGTTCGACGGCATACATGAGCACTGTAGTGAACTCCGTCCGTGACTGGATGGGCCGCTCGAGCCTGCCGGGGTCACAGCAACCCCTCGCAGCAGGGCCACGAACACAGGATAACAGCCCGATCCGCGAGGAGAACATTCGCTCGGTGATGGAGTCGTGCCGCAACTCCATCGCTGAGGTTCGCGTGACTCATCGCCGATTCATCGAGGCAGATCGATGCGATAGAACTCGGATGTCGGTGAGAAACAGAATACGGTTCTCATCGCCGCCTGAAGCCGGCCCCGTGCCACGACGCCATCCGCGCATCGGTCCGTGACGCGGCGGCGGCGGCGTACCCGGGGTGACGGTACCAATCCGCCGCGGCCACAGCCCCCCACCCGCCGTAGTAGTACTCGGGGTAGCCATCCGTCGGAGCCGCGGCGGGGGCGTTCTGCGACTGTTGTTGCTGCGCTTGCTGCTGTTGGGCCACGGCCAGCGCATGCTGCATCTGCGCCGCGGCGGCCTGCTGCTGCTGCAACTGGGCACTCTGTTGCGCGATCTTCTCGGCCTGCTTCTGCATCAGAGCGGCTTCCTGGGCCTGGCTCTTGGCCGCGGCGGCGGCCTGTCGGGCGGCTTGTTCCTGCGCGGCCTCGGCGGCGCGGCGCTGCATCTCTCCCGGCACCCAGGCCTGGTAGTCGGCCATCTTGCCCTGTGATTGAAGGAAGCGTGACATCGCGCGCACCTGCAGACGGGATGCATCAGCGGTGTGCCACTTGCCCTGGCACGTCGATTGGTACATCGAGTCGTAGGCTTTCAGGACTTCGTCTGAGGAATCGGACATCTGTGTGGCGTACGACGAGTCGGCCAGCGGGCCGGCCAGCATCGCCGCGGCGATCTGAAGGCCGTTCTGCATGGTCAGCGGCGCGGCCTCGGGCGCTGGGGGCTGCGAGGCGAACGACGGCCCCAGTCCCTTCGTGTCGATGAACTCGCTCATCAGATCGGCCTCGACCGACAGTTGCGCGTTCATCTCGTCGAGCACTTCGTTCAGCACGAGCAAAGCACGGCACTTCTGCACGGGGGAGAGTGAACCGATGTCTACCGATGACCATTTCAGCGACTTGATCTCAGCCGGGAGCTTCGAGATGTCGATGGACTGCTGGGCGGAAGAGATCGAGACAGCCGAGGCAAGGATCAGTGACGCGGTGATGTGGCGCATGGCGGAGAGTCCGAGGGCGGGACGACCCCGTACCCGGTACGCCCGTGTCACAGCGCCGACCCCGATGCCCGGCCCGAGCCGGGCAGAAGGAGTATACCGCGGGAGCGGACGTCGGCTTGGTGACCGTGGTGTGATCCGGCGTGAACGTGCTCGTATCGCGGTCGTGATCTCGGTGAAACGGTGTACCGTCGTGGTGCCACGCGCTCCTCGACTTGTGCTCCAACCGTTGGGGCTTATCCGTGGTCGTAGCGCTGATGCGACAAACGAGTGTGGTGTATGTGATATCAGGAAGCATCAACCTGAGGCGGGCCATGCTCGTATGTGATGTGGGGAGTGCCATCACGCATCGAGGCTACGGAGGGTGAACCCATGATTCAGAACGCCGCTCGTGTCCAGAAAGACCGAATAATTGTCCGGCACCTTGGCGCACTCGCAAAGTGTCTGTCCGGCCTCCGCCCGGTTCAGACTTTTCCCGTTTCCGACCCGCACTTTCGCCGATAATCCTCTATGCCCGGGACCCCCCACACCGACCTTTCGCCCGAACTGCTGGAGCACATGCAGCGGATCAAGGCCAAGGCCGTCGAGTACGGCCTGGACTTCTACGAGGTGGTCTTCGAGGTTCTTCCCTTCGACGTGATGAACCAGATCGCCAGTTACGGGGGGTTCCCGACGCGGTACCCGCACTGGCGGTGGGGGATGGAGTACGAGAAACTCAGCAAGCGCGACGCCTACGGCCTGGGCCGCATCTACGAGATGGTCATCAACAACGACCCCTGCTACGCCTATCTGCAGGAATCCAACGCCGTCACGGACCAGAAACTGGTGATGGCCCACGTCTACGGCCACGCCGACTTCTTCAAACACAACCTCTGGTTCTCCAAGACCAACCGCAAGATGATGGACGAGATGGCCAACCACGCCACCCGTGTCCGCCGCCACATCGACCGCCAGGGACAGGAGGCCGTCGAGCGCTACATCGATGCCTGCCTCACACTCGAAAACCTGATCGACCCGCACTCGCCCTTTGTCACCCGCGACCCGCGGGCCGGCACCTCGGCGAGGGGTGAGGGGGGCATGTCCCGCGACGAGGATGAGGCGGGGCCGGCGCGCTTCGAGCCGGAGAAACTTCCGGCCAAGGACTACATGGACCCCTTCATCAACCCCGCCAGCGAGATCGAACGCCAGCGGCTCGAGCACGAGAAGAGGATGAAGGCCGCGGGGAGCAAGTTCCCCGTTCGACCGACGCGCGATGTGCTGCTCTTCCTGCTCCGGCACGCGCCCCTGGCCGAGTGGCAGCAGGACATCCTGGGCATCGTCCGCGATGAGGCTTATTACTTCGCCCCCCAGGCGATGACCAAGATCATGAACGAGGGCTGGGCCACCTATTGGCACAGCAAGCTCATGACCCAGCACTTCCTGGAGGCTCGTGAGATTGTCCATTACGCCGACCAGCACAGCGGGGTTGTCCACATGCCCCCCGGCGGCTTCAACCCCTACAAGATCGGGGTCGAACTCTTCAAGGACATCGAACGCCGCTGGAACACCGGCCAGCACGGCCCCCGCTGGGAGGACATCAACGAGATCGGCCGGAAGGAAGCCTTCGATGACAGGAGCATGAAGGGCCGAGAGAAGATCTTCGAGGTGCGCCGCATCTACAACGACGTGTCCTTCATCGACGAGTTCCTCACCGAGGAGTTTGTCGAGCGGTTCAAGATGTACCGCCACCAGCGCGACCCGCAGACCGGCGAGGTCAAGATCGTCAGCCGCGACTACCAGCGCGTGAAGCAGACCCTCCTGCACCACATCACCAACGCCGGGCAGCCCTTTATCTACGCCGTGGATGGCAACTATCTCAACCGGGGCGAACTGATGCTCGCCCACAAGTTCAGCGGCCTCGAAGTCGAGGCCGCCCGCGCGACCGAAGTCCTGCGCAGTCTGCGCCTGCTCTGGGGCCGCCCTGTCCACCTGCTCTGCCGCGTCAACGAGGACATGCACATCCTCTCGATGCAGAAGCCCGACGGCAAGATGGAGAAGGAACGCGTGACCGAAGAAACCCCAGAACCAGCTCACCTGATCGAGTGAAGCGCCGGGCCGATCGGGGGCCGCCCGGCTATAGCCTTGATGCCGCCAGGCTCGCTAGTTCGCTCCGCTCGCTCTTGGCGAGCGTGACGTGCGCGAAGAGCCGCACGCCCTTCATCTTCTCGATCGAGTAGGCCAGGCCGTTGCTGGACTGGTCCAGGTAGGGGTTGTCGATCTGGCCGATGTCGCCGGTCAGCACCAGTTTCGTCCCCTCACCCACGCGGCTGGCGATGGTCTTGATCTCGTGAGGGGTCAGGTTCTGGGCCTCATCGACGATCATGAACTGGTGAGGGATGCTGCGCCCGCGGATGTAGGTGAGAGGCTCGAGCACGAGTTTGCCGTCGGCCATGAGTTTCTGAACACGCTGCTCGACGGTGTGGCTGTCGGCCGCCTGCGTCTGTGCCCCGCGGGTCGAGAGCAGGTATTGGAGGTTGTCGAAGATCGGCTGCATCCACGCCGCGAGTTTCTCGTCCTTGTCACCGGGCAGGTAGCCGATGTCGCGCCCCATGGGCATGATGGGCCGGGCCACGAGGAGTTTGTCGTAACGTTCCTCGCTGAATACTTTGGTCATGCCCGCGGCGATGGCGAGCAGGGTCTTTCCCGTGCCCGCACCACCCAGCAGCGTCACCATCCGAAGGTCGTCGTCGAGGAGGGCGTCGAGGGCCATGGTCTGCTGCACGTTGCGGGCCATGATCCCGCTCACGGGCTTGCGCGGGCCGGTGACGGGGATGGCGTGGTCGGTGTCCGACAGGCGCCGGGCCAGGCCGGTGTGGTTCTCATCGTCCTTGTCGCGCAGCACGATGAACTGGTTGGGGATCACCTCCTCGCCGATGGGGCGCTCGTCGCTCGGCGCGAGGTACGGGGCCAGCCGGTCCAGCCCCAGAAGGCGGTCGCGGTAGAGTTCGTCGATGATCTCGCCCTCGGTGTCGAGCGTGGTGTAGCCGATGTAGAGGCGGTCGGCATCGACCTTCTGGTTCGTGAAGTCCTCGGTTTTGATGCCCAGCGAGTCGCTCTTGATCCGTGCACCCAGGTCCTTGGTGACGAAGACCGCGCGGATGCCACGCTGGTGCAGGTGCCACGCGACGGCGATGATGTGGTTGTCCGGCGATTCCTCGGCGATCGCGGGCGGGCGCTCGTAGTCCGTCACGTCTACGCGGATCGAGCCCGTCGCGCCCCCGGGGCCGACGGCGTGGGCCGTGTTCGCCAGCGGCAGCAGCGCGCCCCAGTTCAC
>ERZ761603.334-NODE-334-length-40348-cov-8.610503_pt1 | contig 40348 bp, 38 predicted proteins | sample MGYA00511879_ERZ761603 | MGnify/ENA primary metagenome ERZ761603 (study PRJEB28899, sample SAMN02850040) | bioreactor sludge metagenome | biome: EBPR Sludge; feature: EBPR Bioreactor; material: flocular biomat | place: Australia: Thorneside Wastwater Treatment...
AGACGCTGAAGGCGGCAGCTGCCGCCTTCAGCGTCTGTCCGAAGACCGTGCGCAAGTGGGTGGCGCGTTTTAGGGCGGAGGGTGCGGTGGGGCTGCAGAACCGCTCTTCGCGGCCCAAGCACAGTCCCCAGCGGACTGCCGCCGCTAAGCGCCAGGAGGTGTGGCGGTGGCGGGAGCAGGGCCTGACCTACGCCGAGATCGCCCAGCACACGGGGCTCGCGGAAGCCACCCTCAGCCGGATCCTGCGCGGCTACCGGCCCGGACCGCCGCCGGCACCGGTGGTGCGCTACGAGCGGGAGCATCCCGGGGAGCTGCTCCACTTCGACACCAAGAAGCTCGGCCGCATTGAGGCGGTGGGGCATCGGATCACCGGTGATCGGCGGGACCATGTCCGCGGAGCCGGTTGGGAGTTCTTGCACGTCTGCATCGACGATCACTCCCGCTTCAGTCACGCCGCGATCCGGCCTGACGAGCGCAAGCATACTGCCACCGACTTCCTTCAACAAGTCGTGGCCCACTACCGAGCCTTGGGTATCACCGTGCGGCGGATCATGACCGACAATGGCGCCTGCTATCGCTCCGCGGCCTTCCGCAAGGCCTGTGACCGGCTGGGGATCAAACACCTCTTCACCCGACCCTACACCCCAAAGACCAACGGCAAGGCCGAGCGGCTGATCAAGACCACCCTGCGGGAATGGGCCTACGTCCGACCTTACCGCCACTCCGCCGAACGCACCGCCGCGCTCACCACTTGGCTGCAACGATATAACTGGCACCGACCTCACCGTTCATTACAACGCAAACCACCCGTCTCCCGCCTCTACCTGGGGGACAACGTCCTGACGACTCACAGCTGTGAGGCAGAATCGTAAAGGCTATACCGAACCTCTAGTGGTCAGCTCTTTCCCGTCGCACCACCTTATCGAGCGAGGCGCCAACTATTTTCCGCTCTATCTACACCAGGAAAGTGCGGCGGATATGGCACAACCCGACCTCTTTAGCTCGACCAATCCCAGCGGTCCGCAGCCTAATCTGACCGAGCTTTCTAGGCAATACCTTGCGGACCTGAAGTGCGGACCTGAGGATCTGTTCTTTCATCTAGTGGCTGTGCTACACGCGCCGCTTTACAGTGAGGAAAATATCGGAGCACTGCGGCAAGATTGGCCACGTGTGCCGTTGCCGGAAAACGCAAAGACTCTCCGCGCTGGTGCCGCACTTGGCCGGCAACTTGCCGCCTTACTCGATCCTGAACTTCCCGTCCCAGGCATTACCGATCTGAAGGTGAGAGCCGACTTGAAAGGTCTTGGTGAACTCGCGGTCACGGCCGCCGCTGGCAAGAGTAAGGCCGATCCTAACCTCGCCATCGCTGCGCGTTGGGGTTACGCGGGCCAAGGTGGGGTCGTCATGCCAGGACCAGGCCAGGTAACCAGCGGCACCAGAGGCGAAGGGTTTCTAGACATTCATCTCAACGGCACCACGCGGTGGAAGGATATTCCTGAGCCTGTCTGGAATTACACACTCGGCGGCTACCAAGTGCTCAAGAAATGGCTCAGTTACCGCGAGTCCGCCTTGCTAGGCCGCCCGCTGAGCAGCGACGAAGCTCAGACATTCACACAAAATGCGCGCCGAATTGCAGCCATTTTAACCCTTCACGACTACCTTAACGCGCATTATCGAGCGTGCGCTTGAAGTCACCATAACCGTTGCCCTTCGGGCAGGGAGCTACGGATGCGCCTGACCCGGAGGATGCGTCATCGAGCATTCGTGGCAATCCCGATAGCGTCGGTCACTATTCCTTCCGCGCTGCGGGCATCTTGTGATGCCCTTTGGGCGGTCAACGCCTGCGATACCGCAGGTGGACCATGCGTTGACTTCGACTTATTTCACCCAACGGTTTTTGCCACACGGGCCAGCCGCCCCGAGGCCACCGGGGCGGTATTTTTCACCCCAAGTGAGCGCGCGGCATTCAGTGGAAGTGAGTTACGTTTTCATCCCACTGGTCGAAGATAGAGCGGATAACGTAACACTCCGAAGTCCCAGTGGGCGGTTTATTGTATTGCAATTAAGACAAGTATTACTTGTTTTAACTGTAACCGATTGAACATTTCGGTTTGATTCGTTGCAGATATGACTAGGAATACAGGTTCAAAACGACAGAAACTAAACCAGAGGCTGAACGCCGCACCAGCCGGTGCGGTGCTCACCTCGGCTTGGCTCAAGGGCCAAGGCATATCCAGTCGGCTGGCCGACTACTACGCCAGCTCCGGCTGGTTGCACCGCGTCGGAGACGGAGCCTTCACCGTTCAACCCGAGGCTCCGGCCTGGTTAGGAGCGGTATTCGGGCTCCAGCAGAAATCGAAGTCGTTTCATCCCGGCGGGCGCACCGCGTTGGAACTCTCCGGCCTCGCCCATTTTCTGCCCTTGGGAGATGCCCATCCCGTCTATCTTTTCAGCCGCTCCGGTGACCGGCTTCCCGCCTGGTTCAAGGGGCTGCCTTGGTTCAGTCGCGTCCGCCATGTCAGCACGAACTTCCTGCCCCAGGAACTCGGGCTGCGCGAACACCGCGAAGGAGCACTCACCGTGACGGTCTCCGCGCCCGAGCGGGCCGCATTCGAGTTTCTCCAACATCTGACGCTGGACGATGCCGGCTACGAACATGCCAACCTTGTTTTCGAAGGGCTCGGCACGCTACGCCCGGGTTTGGTCAAATCGCTTCTGGAGGCCTGCGCGTCGATCAAGGTGAAGCGACTCTTCCTCCACTTGGCCGAGAAACAAGCATACCCATGGTTCAAGCAATTGGATCTGACGAAGGTTTCGCTCGGCAGCGGCAAGCGCGTGCTCATCCCCGGCGGACGCCTCGATCCCAAATACCTGATCACCGTCCCGGCGGCGGTCGAAACCCCTTCCGACGCCCCATGAGAGCAACCCCGTTCTTCAGGCAGGCCGACCTGCTTGTGCAGGTCGTGCCCTTCGTGAACGCCGAGGCCTGCTTCGCGCTCAAGGGCGGCACCGCGATCAACTTTTTCGTGCGCGATTTCCCGCGCCTGTCGGTGGACATCGATTTGGTCTACCTGCCGCTTGAGGATCGCCCGACCACGTTGCGGGGAATCGACGCCGCCCTCCACCGCATCACGGCGAAGATCCGCCGGGCCATGCCGGGCGTGCAGGTCCGGGAGCATCACACCGTCAGCGACAAATTCCTTGTCAAGCTGACCGTGCGCGCATCGGACGGCACCGAGGTGAAGATCGAGCCCAACACGGTTCTCCGGGGCACGCTGCATCCGACCGCGGACCTCAACCTGTCGCCCCGAGCCGTCGAGATGTTCGGCCGCTCGGCTACGATGCGCGTCGTGTCGCTGCCGGATTTGTTCGGAGGCAAGCTCTGCGCCGCACTCGACCGCCAGCATCCGCGCGACCTATTCGACGTGCATGGACTATTTCAGGCCGAAGGAATTACCGATGAAATCCGGCGCGCCTTCGTGGTGTTCCTGGCGAGCCATGACCGGCCGATGAGCGAGCTGCTCAACCCGAATCGGAAGGATTTGAGGCGGGTTTTCGCCGATCAATTCGAGGGCATGACGCTCGATCCGGTGCCGCTCGCGGTGCTGGAGGACACCCGCGAGCGGCTGATCGAACGGATCAACGCGGACCTCACCGCCGCCGAGCGTGAGTTCCTGCTCTCGATGAAGCGACTGGAACCCAAATGGGAGTTGCTCGGGTTACCGGGAGTCGAGCGCCTGCCAGGACCACAGTGGAAACTCTACAATCTGCGCAAGATGGATGCGGCCAAGCGTCGCGTAGCCGAGGATCAATTGCGCAAGAAGCTCGGAATATAACCTTTCATCGAGGGTCGACGGCATAACCATCCGCCTGGTAATGCGCCAAATACTCATTTAGATGCCGTTTCAGGATATCGTTCTCTGTTTTCAGATAATCGATGACGGCTTGCTGATGCCGATTGAGCCAACCAGCAAGTATGCCAAGAAACAGATGTGGGAGCACGCGAAGTAACCTCATCCTCACACCCTCTTCGCTGTCCCCTACCCGGCAAGTTTCTTCAGCTGATATTTCTCGTTCGAATTTTGAGACACCACGGGTCAACTGGCAACACAGACTACCAAGCGTAACCTTCCGGGGAAGGCAGGTTACCGGGAAAAATACCATCGAGTGCTTTAAGAGTCTCATTGGTTAGCTTAACGTCAATCGCACGCATTGAACCGTCTAGTTGTTCAAGAGTGCGTGGTCCAATGATGGGCGCCGTTACAATCGGGTTGTTCAGCAACCACGCCAAAGCGACATTTGCGGGTTCTTCATCAAGCGCTCGGCACAAGGCCTCCCAAGGCTCAAGCTGCGAACGATGTTTCTCGATCATTCTTTGAAGCTCTGCTCGCCGGCCCACCGAAGGCTTGCCCAGCACACCACCAAGCAATCCGCCACCCAATGGACTCCATGGTATCAGACCCAGACCATAGCACTCACATGCTGGGATTAAGTCGCGCTCTACTGCCCTTGCGCTCAAATTGTAAAGGCTCTGTTCGGAGACAAGACCCAGAAAGTTGCGCCGTCGTGCAGCCTCGTTCGCTTGAACAACATGCCAACCCGCGAAATTTGAAGAACCGATGTAAATCACTTTACCTTGTTGGACGAGCAATTCCATCGCCTGCCAAATTTCTTCCCATGGTGCCTCACGCCAGATGTGATGCATCTGGTATAGGTCAATGTAGTCTACTTGGAGGCGGCGCAGACTGTCTTCGCAGGCCTGTCGGATATGGAGTGCGGATAGTCGCGAACTGTTAGGCCATTCTCCCATGTTGTTATATACCTTAGTTGCCAACACGACCTTTTCGCGACGACCGCCACCTTGCGCGAAATAGCGCCCTATTATCTGTTCGGTAATCCCCTTGCCCCTAGGTGAGCCATATATGTTTGCCGTGTCCCAAAAATTGATACCGTGCTCCAACGCTCGATCCATAATTCGAAAGGCATCAGATTCGGTGGTATTTAGACACCACGTGCTCGAATTGTCTGCAATTGGAGTCCTCGAAATGAGCCCGGCCAACCTGCTTCTGCATCATAGGAGAAGAAGCTTTACGCGTAGCCGGGATCGCGCTCCAACCGAGCGATGTACGCGACAAAGGCCGTGGTGACTGCGAGCAGCATCTGCGATTCCAGTTGATCGAAGCGTTGGTTCGAGTGGTGCGGCTTGTTCGTGCGGTCGTTGACCGCGTGCACCGCGGTCTTCAGCCAAGCATAGGTGGAGGCGCCGAGCCGGATCTCCCAGGACTTTTTCAGGCGCTTGCCCTTGCCCTCGTCGTTGGCCTCAAGAATCGGTTCCAGAGCGAGTCGGCATTGCGCCACAGCTTGGTTATAGTGTCCCTCGGCGTGGAACCGTTGGGCATGTTTGAGTGCCGTCAGTGAATCCGCGAAGGCGGCGCAGGCTTCGACCGGGACCGCGGGAAATTCAACGACGGTCACCGACCCGAAACCGAATGCCGGGAGCACATGCTCGATCCAGTGGCTCTTGAAGACCTTCACTTCAATCGCCATCGAAGTCCGCAGGGTTTCGAGGGCAAGGAGGCCACCAAGCGGGGCATCGAACCCGGCGTTGGCGACCGGAGCGTATGCGTAGCGGAAGGCGGAAATCTCCGGCGTGAGTTTTAGGACTAGGTCGGTGCCAGCTCGGATGTTTTCGATCTGGCCGAAGAGCGCCATGTTGATCGGAAAATCCAGCGAGAAACTGTGGGGCGTCGGACCTGGGTGCTCTGGGTCGCGCCGCACATTCAGCCGGCAGGGCAGCGACGCGATACTGGTTTGTTCCTGCCCTTGGAAAGCCAGTTTGGCAGTGAGATCGGCGAAGACGAGCGCCCGATTGGCGCCGTTCGGTGCGGAAAGCTTCAGTGTGCCGTGCAGTCGGAGCATGGGAGTAAGTCGGCTGCCGGTCCCGTAAACTCCTGTGCCGGTCGTTTCCAATTCGGCCACGATATAGCTATTGGAGGTGAAGGTTGCTGACATTTCAGACTCATAGGCTACTCCAATCCGGCCTCCAAGCCATAACTCTCCAACTGTGCCGAGTCGAGTGTCTGCCGCCGGACGGAGTTTGTGTATCGCTGGCTGAAGCAAACGTCGCCCACCGGATTCATCCGTGCCACGCGACGCCGTCCACTTGACCAGCAACGGGACACCGGCCAATGCAGGCCCAGTGCAGTCATTGTTGGCGTGAACAACGGGCCCGAACGCAATGCCGGTTCCCATTTCGATTGAATCGGGCCGAATGCCGATACGACCGAATTCTGCGAGCGTACCTCTCTTCAGAACGCGATGGATGCGGGGCCTTGCATTTTAGGGACGAAGCCGGCATGCTTCGGGGGTGAAGCGCGAGTTCGCGATCTCTATCGTTGTATTTCTTGCGCTTCTGGTCGGCCTGAATGGGCTGTTCGATTACAAACTCCCGTATTTGGGCGCAGTCACGCTTTACGTGGGCATCCACTTCGTCGTCTCGCTGGCGACACGCGAAAAACGGCGTGCGGCCATCAGTCAAACTCCGGGAGCGGCGGTACCGGATTGGCCGACCTCGGGTCCGATCGGGCGGTTGGGCCAGAAGGGCTTGGTCGCAGCTTTCACAGTTTCCGGCCTGCTGTGTTTGTTGAATCCGTTTCAAGTCGTTCAGTTTGTGCGTCAAGCTCTGGGCAATGCGCGATTGCGTGCCAAACCCGCGGGACCCGCAGAAAGTGCTCTCACCTACGCGCTGCCTTTCGACGGCGAATGGTTTGTCTACAATGGTGGCGTGACCCGGGAGGATTCGCATTCGTGGGACGTGCTCACGCAGCGCTACGCTTACGATTTTGTGGTCGTGGATCGTGAGCTGAAACGGCACGACGGCCGGGGAACCCGGCGCGCCGAATATTTCTGCCATGGCCGCGCCATTCGCGCGGCGGCTTCGGGTGTGGTCGTCGCGGTGGAAGACCGGATTGGCGAGGCACCTTTCGTCGGCTACGGCATCGTTGACTTTTGCGCGAGGAGCTTCGTGGGGAACCACGTCGTCATTCGGCATGCTGCCTCCGAATACGGATTCTACGCCCACTTGCTCGCGGGTCAGGTGTCGGTTCGGGTCGGCGACACCGTCGAGCGCGGGCAGGTGATCGGGCGCTGCGGCCATTCGGGGCACAGTTCGGAGCCACACCTTCATTTTCACGTGCAGGCCGGCGCGGATTTTTTCACTTCGGCGGGTGTTCCGGTGCGCTTTGCGGGTGTGCTCGTGGATGGCCAGCCTGCTGCCGTGGGGGCCTGTCTTCGGCTCGGGCAGCGCGTCGCTTCAATAGAAGAGCAGCATGGGTCAGCGCGATGAGCACGTTGTTGGAAATGCTGGCCGGAGGTGACCGGCGGACGTTGGGGCGCTCGGCCGAGGTAGCGAACCGGGTTCTCGCCCGGCCCGAGTTGGTCTCCGAGTTGTTCGATGGGATCGCCAGCGGCGACGAAGTGATTCGCGGTCGCGCGAGCGATGCGCTGGAGAAAGTGTCGGCGGAGCGGCCCGATCTCATCCAGCCTTACCAACGCGAAATTCTGGATCATCTGACCGCAGTCGACGACTGGGTGGTACGCGAGCATGTTTGCTTGATCCTTCCGCGGCTGACGACGATCACGGCTGCCGATCGTCGGCGTACTTTGGCCACGGTGCGCGGCTATCTGAACAACCGGAGCAGCATCGTGCAGGCGTTTGCCCTTGAGTGCCTCGTTCGGTTGAGCCGTGCCCCAGGCTTCGAGCGGGAAAGAATGAGAGTCGATGCGCTGGTTGAGCGCTGTGTCACACAGGGAGCGACACCGGCGGTGCGCGCCCGGGCACGGCGGATGATGAAGATGATCTCGCATTAATATTTGCGCTGATCCCACGTGTAGCGCAACTCGCAATCAGATTTAGAGACTTGGATCGTCTTCACTCACTGTCTGCAATCTACAGAGTTTTGGGGGAGCCTGGCGGTCACTGAGCTAGCAATTTCCTGGCCTCGACCATCACGGGGCTTTCGAAGGCGCTCTCGTAAGCCGTAAGTGTCGCGGTCTTGAGTTTCATCCGCCGTGCAGCCACGCGCCAGCTGGCGACTGCCGTGAAAACTTTCGCCAGAATCGATTTAGCCTCAGCCAGTTTGAGGCCGAAGCGCATCGTCGCGGCCAGCGCAGCATCGATCGATGCCTCCTCTTGTCCTTCGGTAATTGCTGTCTGGTTGATGTGCACCCGGTCCACTTCGGGCACCGGATTGAGATCGTAGGCCGGGGACAAGGACCAATGCCCCGGTTCACGCATCAGAAAGCCGTGATTGCGCAGGTGATCGTCATGGTTACTGACCAGAAGCGAGAAAATCATGCGTCGCCACAGTTCACGCAAATCTCCGGTTACATCATGACCAAAGCGACGGATGCCATCGGCCAGTTGCGTGTATGATCCCGGTTGTCCCGGTGACAGGCCCAGCAGAGTCGCACCGGAAACAAAGGGCAGCCGAACCGCGCTGGCGCGGTCAAATCGGGTAATGACCGCCACGCCGCGACCACCCTAAGCATCAGGCTCGAAGGCCCGAGAGTCTGCACAACAGAACGTGCCCCGTGAGATTGGTGCGGCTCCGCTGGCCATAGTTCAAGAGCCCGATGTTCTCGCGTCGATAGGAAAGTTGCGTAGTGTCATGGTGCAAGAACATCGCGCCGGCCACCACCGCTGAAGCGCTCGCGGGATCTGCGAAAGTGACCGGCCTGGATGTCCGCGCCTCCGTGACCCGGTCGTTGAAAAAGAAGGGGTAAGCGGCCTTTGCGTTGGCTCAGTCATGGCGGACCAGCAGGACACTCTCTGCCATGCCATCGGCATGTTGTGCAAGCATCACCCCGGGCGGCATGCTTAACCGCTCGCGGTGAACGTCGCCGCCACCAGTTCGCCCTCAATCAACGAGTCGGCGGCGTGTGCATCTATCAACGTCCTCGGTTCCGGTTTCGACAATGATGTCTTCACGCCCATCACAAACCTGATCGGCACCTACAGAATTGAATTGTAGGTGACCAAAAGGCGAACTCGACACTTACTGTCTTCCTGCGTCATTTCCAATCTTCAAGCACAACCCGTATGCCATCGACGCCGAGGGATTCCTGACCGGGCCCGACGGCCCCGGCCTTGGCGTCGAACTGGATTTCGACTGGATAGACAATGGAACCAAGCAACTCGTCCGCTTTGCCCGCTAATCCAATTGGAAAGCAAGAAACTACGGTTTCAAATGTTGGCTAAACCAACTTACGGTATCGTTGATGTAGGCATGCGGCAGAATATGCCCACTCTCAAAGAACTTGACCCGCTTGGCCGAGCCGGGAACGAGCGCAATCAGGCCCTCCGCCTCCTCGGCCGAAAAATAGATGTCATGGCGTGCCATGAGAAACAGCAGTGGTCGATCTGCCAGCGTGCGGGCTTCGATCTCCGGTGCGATCGCAGCCAAGCGGGCGCGTGTAGCGGAAAACACAGAACCGGGTTTTATCATTGGCGGCGCCACGCAGATAACCCCGGCCTTGAGGCGGGGCTCGACGGCAACCAGCCTGGTCGCAGCGACACCGCCCATGCTGTAGCCAAAAACGGCGCTGTGGCTTGGATTGAGGTCGGTTCGCGTCCCCAAATAATCAAGCGCTCGTCGGTGATCGGCGGTTGCGCGGCAGATATGAGCGCGAAACCCGCGGCGCCATCCAGGCGTTAACGAAGCCTCTTTGCCCTTGGCAATGTCGGGGGGAGGCCGATGTTTGGCAAAAGACGCCGTTTCCAACATGAAGACTGCGTAGCCGGTCTCCAGCAACCGCGGCACCAAAGGGCCAGCCGGATTCCCTGCACTCCACCACGCCTCTTCGGTGACGCCCGCACCATGGAGAACAAGGATGCACGCATGCGGCGCACCAGTCCTTTGGGGAAGAGTAAGCCAGCCGGCAATCCGTTCACCCGTGCAACTTGTAAACGCGATTTTTTCGCGTGGGTAGCCAAGCATCGCATTCCGTTCGATGACCTGGGCATCGAGGGGAATGGTGGCATAGTAGCCGAAAGACTGCATCAGGGCATGACCGTGAGATTGTTAATGCGCGGGAAACGGCCCGCTCTTCATTGCGAACCACCCCCATCGTCGTTGTCGGAATCGAGCGACACGACAATCACCAGCAGGAGCAATATGATAAGAACGGCGATCACGCGGCTTGGACACAGACATGCACATCAGGGGGCCGGCTTGGTGAGGGGATCGCGCGGTGGGTGGGGGCAAGGCGTTCGTTCATCCAAGGTCATGCGGAAGCCGGCGTCTGATCGGGATTGCCCTCGACCAGTGCGTGCAGCGCGGCGAGCCGCGGCGCCGGTTCGCTCACAGACGCGAGCGAAAGGCAGCGGCCTATCCCCGCGGTGACGCCAGCCGGAGCCGGTTTATCGACTAGAGAGGCATCGACCGTGAAGGGAACAGCGAAGTGAACCGTCCAGAGATCATACAGATGCCGGCGAGAGCCAGGCAGACGCGCGCCCGTGCCGTTGGGTTTATCCACCTGCAAGGTTACCGGCAGGTCGTGCTCGCCGACCCCGAGAGTGGCCACGACCCCAAGCGGCAGCGCATACACGGCGGCCTGTCCGGCGGCGAGTTCGAGATAAACGCAATGCTCCTCGTTCAGCCCGAGACCGGGGTGTGGGCCGATGCGGAAACGCGCGCGGCGCCACCGCGAGGCATAGTTCTCCACGAAACAGTAGAGCTGGGTCAACGCGCCCGGTCGCACATCATCCGGATCAAAAAAGACGGTGGCGGCCACATCGCGGCAAGTGGTGTGGATATCGAAGGCGAGCGCGCCGGTGAGCACGGCGTGGGAGCGCGGCAGCGCGGCGTGATGGCGGAATCGCTCGATGATGCACCACGCCGCCCAAAGCGCGGCCCCCCCGAAAAGCAGCGCCCCAAGACCGGCCCAAAAGCGGAAATTTTCGCGCCAGAGCAGCAGAACGGTGGCGGCGAAGGAAAACGTGCAGAAAATGGCGATGAACAGGGCAAACGGGCCGCCCCGGTGATATGGCCCGAGGTCAGAAGAAGCATCGGGCGGTTCAGGTGTAATGACGACGGGGGGTTTCATGATTGCGAGTGAACGAGGGATCAAAGCGGCCGGTGGCGGAGGTATCCGGTGCGTGCCGCGTGCAACAAGCCGAGGAGGATGAGCGATTTCACCACCGCGCCGGACAAAAGGGCGCCCGGGTCGGCAAACCCCAGTGCGCCATGCACCAGGACAAAAACGATCACTCCGGTGACCGCAGCCCGAAAGGGCGCGTGGCGTGCCCACAGCCACAGCACCACCAGCGTCGCAGCCAGAGCGAGCGTGGCGGCAACGTGGACACCCGGATGCAAGCCCCGGCGCAAGTCGCCACCGAGCACGGCATTATTTATCCAAGCGAAGAGCGGATGGATCGCCGTCAGAATCTGGACAAAGCCGGCGACAAGCAGCCAGTCGCGGCCGGATAAAAGCCGTTGTTCGTGGACCGCACGATGCTGCGCAGCTCGAAGGCGATGAAAGACATCGGGAGAAATCATGACGATTCGGGGTTGGATTGACAATGCGAGATGTCACCGGGCAGCGCATTCGCCGCCGTGTGGAGGCGAGCGCAGATCCGGGCGAAGGCGGCAAGGTCGGAGGGGTCCAGCGGACGGACCAAGCCGGCGGCGATTCTGAGATAACGCGCCGCCGCTTCGCTGATCACGCTTCGCCCGCTTGGCATCAGCTTCACCAGGATTGTCCGTCGGTCCTGAGCGTTGCGGACCCGTTTGATCCACCCGGAGTGATCGAGACTGTCGAGCACCTTGGTCATGGACGCGCGGGTGACACCCGCATGCACCGCGAGTTGGGACGCGGTAGAGGGTTGGGGATCAATGGCCGAGAGCACGACCAGCACAATGAACTTGTGATCGGTCAACCCCTCCGGGCCGAAGACCCGCATGAACCCCTCGTGCAAGGCGCGGGCGGAGGCGGTGAACCGCAGCAATAGTTCGCCAGCCGCCGGTTCGCACGGCAGGTGGCGGTGGGCCTTGCGCAAGCAGACGGGCAACAACTTTCTCCAGTCGGCTCCCCCGGAGGAGGAGTTGAGAGACGAAGATGGAGATACCTTTGCCACGGTTGGTCGGGTCAGGGAGGGCAGCGAAAGGCCGGTTCTGACGTCGAGGCTGTGATCATCTTGTTGCCGGGTTGAGGAAAGAAGTATCCTGCCAGCCGCCTCCGAGTGCGGCATAGAGCGCGGTAAGATTGGCGAGCCGGGCGAGCCGCGCGTCGATCAGCGATTGCTGCGCCGCGAACAGTTCCTGCTGGGCCAGGAGCACACCAAGGAAAGAGTCGATACCGGCCGTGAAGCGCTGCTGCGTCAGCTCATAGCGCCGCTGCGCGGCGACGACGCGCGCCTCTTGGGCGGCGACGGCCTCGTTGATCAGATTGCGCACGGCGAGCGCGTCGGCCACTTCGCGGAAAGCATTTTGGATCGTCCGCTGATAGGTGGCGATTTCGATGCGCTGCTCGATCCAGGCAACGTCGAGTTGGGCCTTGTTGCGTCCGGCAGCGAAGATCGGAACCGTGATCGACGGAGAAAAGCTCCAGCCTCCTGAACCGCTTTTGAACAACCCCGAAAGCTCCGTGCTGGCGCTGCCACCAAAGGCGGTGAGTTTCACGGACGGAAAGAATGCGGCTCGCGCCACGCCAATATTGGCGTTGGCGGCTTGTAGCGCATGCTCTGCCGCCCGCACATCGGGCCGCCGGGCCAGCAGGTCGGCGGGCAATCCGGCCGGAAGATCTTCGATGAGCTTCTGCGTGGCGAGGGAGGCGGCCGGTGGCAGATCGTCCGGCAGGGGCGCGCCAACCAGCAGCACGAGCCCGTTCCTGAACTGTTCCACCTGCTGCGCGAGGAGGGAGACGTTCGCGCGAACGGTCTCGCGCTGCGCCTCCGCCGTGCGCAGATCGAGTTCAGAGGTTACCCCGCCCTCGAACGTCTGACGATTGAGCGCCAGAGACTGTTCGGCCGCCGCCAACGTCTCGCGCGCCAGAGCGAGTTGCTCTTCTGCCGCAATGAGCGCGAGTGCCTGCCGCGCGACAGCGGAGATAAGGCTGATTTGGGCGCTGTTGCGGGCCTCCTGGGTCGCGAGATATTGGTGCAGCACTTGATCGCGCAGGCTCACGATCCGGCCGAAGAAATCGACTTCATAGGAAGGAATTTGGAGCCCGACGCTGTAGCTTGAACTCGTCACCGCCTGGCCCGAGGGGCTCAATTGGGCCGGCGTGCGTTGGCGGCTGCCGTTCGCCGTCGCGTCGAGACTCGGGATGAGAGCCGTGCGCTGAATGTTATAGATGGCCCGCACCCGCTCCACATTGAGCGCGGCGACGCGCAGATCGCGATTGTTCTCGAGCGCAAGTCCTATGAGCCGCTGCAGGCGCGCGTCACCGAAGAATTCCCGCCAAGCGAGCTCCGCCGCCGGAATGGCGGTCTGGCTCCCGGACGCTGGCGAACCCGTCAGGTAAGACGGCGCAATGGGCGCATCGGGGCGTTGATATTTGGGTGCTAGCGAGCACCCGCTCAGCAATACGAAGCCGGCGGCGAGGGGCGTAAAGATTGGTCGCATGGTGGGCCAGGAGATCATTGCTTGGCCTCCGGAAGTTCGCTGGTGGCTTGAAGCGGTTTCACGCGGAACAGCCGCGTGACCACGACATAAAATACCGGGATGAGGAACACGGCCAGGAATGTCGCCGTGATCATGCCACCCAGCACGCCCGTGCCGACCGAATTCTGGCTGCCCGAACCGGCGCCTCTGGCGATCGCGAGCGGCAACACGCCCAACCCGAACGCCAGGGAGGTCATGATGATCGGACGCAGACGCTGCCGACAGGCGAGCAGAGTCGCATCAAACAGGCTCATGCCCCGGTTGTATCCCTCGCGGGCGAACTCGACGATCAGGATGGCGTTCTTGGCGGAGAGACCGACAACCGTGAGCAGTCCGACCTGGAAGTAGACATCGTTGGTTAATCCACGCAGGAAGACCGCGAGCACCGCACCGAGGATGCCGATCGGGACCACGAGCATGACCGAAAACGGCACCGCCCAGCTCTCATAGAGCGCGGCGAGGCAAAGAAAGACTACGAGCAATGAAATGGCGTAGAGGGCGGTAGCTTGGGCTCCCGACTGTTTCTCTTCGTAGGAAAGTCCAGTCCAGGCGAGGTCGAATCCCGGCGGGAGCTTGCGCGTGAGCTCCTCCATCGCGGTCATGGCTTCTCCCGAACTGTGGCCGGGCGACGCCTGGCCCTGGATGGTGATGGAGGGAAGACCGTTGAAGCGCGCGAGCAGTGGTGAGCCAAAGGTCCAATGCCCGCCCACGAACGCCCCAAGGGGGACCGGATCGCCCGCCAGGTTGGGCACATACCAGCGCTCCAAATCTTCCGGATTCATGCGGAACGGCGCGTCAGCCTGCATGTAAATGCGTTTCACGCGGCCGCGGTGGCTGAAATCGCCGATATAAGACGAGCCCCAGGTTGCCGCCAGCGTCCGATTGACGAGCGCCAGGGGCACGCCCAACGCACTGGCCTTGCCCTCGTCAATATCGAGCTGATACTGCGCGACGTCATCGAAGCCCGTGGGCCGGGCGCCAATGATGCGTGGGTCAGCACCGGCCAGCCCAAGAAGCTGCCCGCGGGCCTGCATAAGCGCCTGGTGGCCTTGCGCGGAGCGGTCGATGAGCTGGTATTCGAACCCGTTGGCCGTGCCTAGTTCGATGATGGCGGGCGGCGGGAACGCAAACACCATGCCTTCTCTAAGAGTCGAAAAATAGCCCATGGCGCGACCGGCGAGAGCCTGGACCTTCAGGTTATCACCTGGTCGTTCGTCCCAGTCCTTTAGCCTAACAAATCCCAAGCCGGCATTTTGTCCGCGACCGCCGAAGCTGAAGCCGGCGACGGCAAAAACGGATTCCACCGCGTCCTTTTCCTGGGTCAGAAAATAGTCCGTCACCTTTTTCAGCACGGCGCTGGTTTGTTCCTGCGTCGCTCCCGCCGGAAGCATGACCTGCATCATCATCACGCCTTGATCCTCGTCCGGGAGAAAGGACGACGGGATGCGCAGGTAAACGAAACCCATGGCCGCCACGATCACGGCAAAGACGACGAGCGAACGCCCCCATCGCCGCACCGAGCGACTGACGCCGCCCACGTAGATGTCCGTGGTGCGGCCAAAAACCCGGTTGAACCAGCCAAAAAAGCCGCGCTTCTCGGCATGATGTCCTTTCGGGATGGGCTTCAGCATCGTGGCGCAGAGTGCGGGTGTCAGGGTAAGGGCGACAAATACTGAAAGCGCCATCGCCGAAACAATGGTGATGGAGAACTGCCGATAGATGATGCCGGTCGCACCGCCGAAGAACGCCATCGGGATGAACACTGCGGAGAGCACCAGGCCGATTCCCACGAGCGCACCGGTAATCTGATCCATCGATTTTCGCGTGGCTTCCTTGGGGGAAAGACCCTCCTCGGCCATGACGCGCTCGACATTCTCGACCACCACAATGGCGTCGTCCACCAGCAGGCCGATCGCCAGCACGAGGCCGAACATCGTGAGCGTGTTGATCGTGAAACCAAAGGCTGACATGATCGCAAACGTGCCCAGCAGCACGACTGGCACGGCGATCGAGGGGATGAGCGTGGCCCGAAGGTTCTGGAGGAACAGATACATCACCAGAAACACCAGGATGACCGCCTCGACGAGGGTCTTGACGACCCCCTCGATCGAGAGGCGAACGAACGGCGTCGTGTCGAACGCCGCCGTGTATTTCATACCGACGGGGAAGTAACTCTCCTGCGAGGCGAGAAACTCGTTGAGCTGCTTGACCGTTTCCAGCGCGTTGGCACCGACGGTGGGGCGGACGGCCAAACCCGACGAGTGGTGTCCGTTGAAGAATGCGTCGATGGCGTAGTTCTCTCCTCCGAGCGCGATGTGGGCGACATCACCCAGGCGCACCGCGCCGCCGTCGGGATTGGTCCGCAAGAGCACATTGGCGAATTCCTCCGGGCTTTGCAGGCGGCTGCGTGCGGTGATCGTCGCATTGAGGCGCTGGCCGGGCACGGCCGGACTCCCGCCAAACTGGCCGGCAGACACCTGCGCATTTTGCGCGGCCAGCGCATTCGTGATGTCCGCGACCGTGATACCGTAGTTCGTCATCTGGTCGGCATTGAGCCAGATGCGCATGGCATACTGGCTGCCGAAGACCACGGTTTCGCCGACGCCCGGAATCCGGCTGATCGGCTCCTTGAGACTGGCGTTGATGAAATCCGAAATATCGTCGCGGGTCAGCGACTCCGATTCGGAATAAAACGAATAGACAATGAGGAAATTGCGGACCGATTTCTGCACCCTCACACCCAGATCCTGCACCTCCTGGGGCAGCAGCGGGATCGCGAGCTGGAGCTTATTTTGCACCTGGACTTGGGCGATGTCCGCATCCGTCCCCGAGCGAAACGTGATCGTGATGGTGGCGTTGCCGTCGGAATCGCTCGTGGTCTGCATGTAGAGCACGTTGTCGATGCCGGTGAGATTCTGCTCGATCACTTGGGCCACCGTGTTCTCCACCGTGTCGGCGGAGGCGCCGGGATAAGTGGCAGAAATCGCCACTTGGGGCGGGGCGATATTGGGATACTGCGAAACGGGCAGCGAACGAATGGCAAGCAGGCCCGCCCCCATCAGGAAGAGGGACAGGACCCACGCGAAAACAGGACGGTCGATGAAAAATCTGGCCATGTGAAGTGTGTCGGAGGAATTGGCTGAGACGGGACGCGCGTCAGGTGTGCGAGCCGCCCTTTGGGTGATTGAGTTATTGCGCCGGCACGGCCGGTGCCGCTTTCGGCTGGAAGGGAACCGGCTTCACCGGCACGCCCGGCCGGATACGCTGAAGATTGGTGACAATGACTCGCTCGCCGGCTTGCAACCCGGACTCGATGACCCAGGAGTCGCGGTAGGTGCGCCCGGTCTTGAGCACGCGCAATTCCGCTGTGCCATCGGCGCCCACGATGTAAGCAGTCGGATCTCCGCGGTAGTTGCGCGTGATGCCTTGCTGGGGGGCGAGCAGTGCCTGGGGATTGACGCCCTCTGCATAACGGGCGCGCACGAAAGTGCCGGGGAGCAGCTCCCCCTTGGGGTTGGGAAACAGGGCACGCAGCGTCACGGAGCCCGTTCCGCGGTCGACCGTGATGTCCGTGAATTCCATGCGCCCCGGGACGGGATACTCCGTGCCGTCCTCTAGGAGGAGGGTGACCGCCGCCTGGCCCTCTTCGTTGCGCGTCATCCGGCCGCTTTCGAATTCACGCCGCAGGCGGGCGACTTCCGAACTCGGCTGGACGAGGTTGACGTAAATCGGGTCGGTTTGCTGAACGGTGGCGAGCAGGGTCGCTTGGGCCGCCTGCACATACGCGCCTTCCGTGACCTCGGCCAAGCCGATGCGACCGTCAATGGGCGAAGCGACCTTGGTGTAGCCCAGGTTGATCTCGGCCGCCAAAACCGCCGCATTGGCGGACGCCACCTCGGCTTCGGCGATTCCGGCCGCGGCCAAGGCGTCATCGTATTGTTGCTTGCTGACCGCGTTGCTGGCCACGAGCGGACGGAACCGCTCCGCTTGAATCTTGACGGACGCGAGGTTGGCCTCGGCGCGGGCCTGCGCGGCGCGGGCGCTCGCGAGCGCGGCTTCGTAGGGCGCCGGATCGATCTCGTAAAGGATCTCCCCTTCCTTGACCTCGGCACCCTCGGTGAAAAGCCGCCGAAGCACGATGCCATTGACCCGCGCCCGCACTTGGGCGATGCGGCGCGCGGCGGTGCGTCCGGGGAGTTCGCGGGTAAAGGCAACGGGCGCTGTGGTGACGGTGACAACATCGACTTCGAGGGCCGCAGGCTGGGCCGCGGGCGCATTTTTCTTGCCGCAACCGGCAAGCATGAAAGCCAGGAGGACGACCAACGCGCCAAGGCAGGTCTGTCGTTGGAAAAAACGGCGAGGAAGGGAGGGAGACATGGAGGGAAACGGGTTCATGAAGCTGAAGCGGGGTCGTGGGCGGAAGCCTCGCGAAGACGGGCGCAGGCAAGGTCGAGGGTGGCAACATCGTGTGGATCGAGCACGGACATCACTCCCGTGATGCACTTGAGATAGTGCGAGAGCGTGTCCGCAAGAGCCCGCCGGCCGGCGGCGGTAATTTTTAACGCAAGGACACGATGATCTTTTTGTGAACGTTCTCGCGTAACCAATCCGGAAATTTCCAGCCGGCCGAGCGTTGCAACGACCACCGGTGGCGATAACGAAAGCTCACGCGCCAATGCCCGCGAATTGGCCGGCAACAATTCACGCTGATTCAGGCAGGCCAGGATGCAAAAGCCCGATTCGGTCAAACTGTTTGGGGCTATCTCGCGGCGCAACGCACGTTGGAGCGAATGGCAGGCCTGCACGAGACCAAGCAAAGCATGACACTTCAGTTCGGCCTCTGGTGACTGCTCGCCCGCCTCTGCGAGGATGGCGGCGCGGGTCGGACCACAGCAGAATGAATGGGACATGAGCCAACCATAGCGGATTCCGGCTCACGCGGTGTGACTTTGTTGTTCACAGTCTGATAGCTTTCGGTTATCAGGCTCGCCCAAAATTAATGAATAATGTTCGAGCAGCCTGAGGCGCCAGAACCCTGAATCGGGAGATAACGCCCTGTGATACAACGGAAACGGCGTATGCTGGCGGTTATCGCGCCGCATTACCGCAAGGGCGAACGCGGTCGCCCGCCCATCGGTCTGGGGCGGATGCTGCGCATCTATTTCTTCCAGCTAACTATCACGCCAACTTGCACCGCCGGATGTGCTCCGTCCATCCTGGCTTGAGAGTCTTGCCTTCGACCCATCTACCTGGCACGAGCGTGAGGTGGGGATAGGACGGAATCCCAAAATCATTGTTGAGCAGATTGGTGATGACTGCGGCCGCCGCCGCCGCCGCCACCTCCTCCTCTCGTTGATCGATCCCGGTCACGTCAGGGCTTTGTGCCCGAAGGGCCACGACTCCAAGGTCATTGGGAACCTTCAGGTCGAGCGACTGGAGCCACCCCAAGACGATGCGGGCAGTGCCCGCGACCACGACAACGTCCGGCCGATAACGGCTCCGCCATTGCGCGAACCGACTAATCGTATCTGAGTCGAGCCCCGAATGATGCTCGAAGGGCGGGATGCGCTCACGAACAGACTGATGATGACTGTGGAAAAAATAGGATGCCAACCAATGGTTGGAGACCCGGTCGTCCACCAATTCATCCACCACGAGGGCGATACGCCTTAGCCTGCGCTCGGCGAGTTCCCGCCAGACCAGGGAGAAAGATTTATGGTGATGGTGCGCGACGCGGTGCAGCTCTGGCGACACGACCGGATAACCGATGCAGACTGGGGCGATGTCTTCCAAATCAATGGCCAATTCGAGTTTCGTAGTCACGGGTGGCAAGACCACCAGTCCGCGAATGCCGCGGGCGCGCAAAACCCTCTTGAAGGTCTCGGGGTGTTTTTGGACCTCGTTCAGCTCAAATTTATCCGCTTTGAATCCGTGGCGGCCCGCTCCCGCAAGCGCCCCGGCCATAAACCTTTCCGCGGTTGGCCGCTCGTCGTCCCGCTGCTCCAGCAAATGATCGTGCAGGACGGCAATCGTGCCCTGATAATTGATCGGTCGCCCGGACTTTATCCTGGTCATGAGTGCCGCCACAAGCGGATTCATCCGGTAACCGAGGCTCAGCGCGATTTCCTCAATCATTTTCCGCGTCTCAGCGCGAACCCTCGGATCATTTCGCAACGCATAGGAGACCGTTGTGGCCGAAACTCCGGCTTTTTGGGCGATAAGGCGTAGATTCAGGCGGCTTGGCATGTCCGAGGTGCCGACCAAATGATAGTGGAACTCCTCCGGTTCGGGTCAATATCTAACGTGTAAGATTCCGAAAGGATGGCCTATTCTCCCTTTGGGCCCAACTTATGTCAGCAGTGTTCCACGTCGCCTTGGCCAAACCCCTTTGGCCAGCGGCAAAGTTGTCTTCACCCCTGCACCAAACCACCCCATGCCCCATGAAAGCGAACCCTCTCAATGATACAATCAAGTTCCTAGCCCTTGGCCGGAAGTTCTCCTCGGCGGTCGTGATCTTGGTGTTCCAGCTGCAAAGTAGCGCCCAGACATCTCCCGCCCCGGCTGAACCGGAAGAGGTCATCCTACTCTCGCCATTCGAAGTCGAGGCCACTCAGGTCAACTCCTACCTCGCAACCAACTCCGCCGTGGGGACACGCATCGCCGTGCCGCTGGAGTCTCTGCCGCTCACCGCCAGCGTCGTCACCAGTGACTTTATCCAGGACCGCGGATGGACCAGCCTCAATGACGTGGTCCGCCAAGTGCCCGGCATCCGCCGCAATGGCAATAATTCCGACGAGTTTACCATCCGCGGCTTTCGAGCCGGATCCGCCCGCCGCAACTACTTCTCCGATGCGCCCGCTTTTGCGGGAGAACGTGGCCGCAACGAAATGGCTGAGATTGAACGAATAGAAGTGGTAAAAGGCCCGACTTCCGTGCTGTTCGGATTCGGCAATCCCGGCGGAGTGATCAACATCCTAACCAAGAAACCCCTAGCCAAGCAACAGACGGTGTTGACACTCGAGGGCGGCGACTTCGACCTCTTTCGCGCCACTATAGATGCGACTGGTCCCTTGGCGAAGCTCGGCGAAGGGCAACTTCTGTATCGCGTGATTGGCGCTTACCTGGATTCCGGGGGATTCCGCGATTTCGAGGCTTATGAACAGAAATTCCTCAACGCCCAGCTCCAACTCAACTACAAGAAGCGCACTATGGTTCGCGCCGAAGTCCGCCTTCAGGACTTGGACGAGCACGAGGCGTTCATCCTCATGCCCTTCGAGCCCAACACCGGCACGCTGGCCCTGCCCGAGCGGACCTACAACACGGGCGGCCCCGATACCTACGCCAAGCAGAAGCAGATCACCACCTACCTTGAGGCTACGCATGTCTTCAACGAACATTTCTCCTTGCGCGCCGCCGCCGTCCGAGACGAACACTACTACAATGCGCTACGGCGCGTGGGAGCGCAGATCCCTCCCGCCCAGGTTCCCCTTAGCAATGCCACCACTGTGGTCGTCACCGGCAATATCAACGACGACAAGCGACAGATCGATAGTTTGCAGCTCGATTTCACGGGGAGTTTCAAGCTGCCCTTTGGCACGCTGAAGACCGTGGTCGGCGCGAGCAATGCCGAGGCCAAGGCGCGCGTCAGTTCACTGGTCAACACCAACCTCCCCCAGCGGAACTTCCCGATCTTCAACATCGCCGCGCGCAATTACAGCGTGGGCAATCTGGCCGACTATTTTCCCGCCGCCAACGGCGTCAGCAATGAGAAGCGCTCCGACCGGGTCTACTACGCCCTGGCGATACTCACGGCCTTCGATGAACGCCTCACTTTACTGGCCGGAGCCGGGCGGGGCGAAACAAAAACCTTTCTCAATCAACCCTTGATGGCCAACCCAATCAGCCGTGGTGAGTTCGAATTATCAAAGCCTCAATTCGGTGCCTCTTTCCGCATCGTGCCTCATGTTTTTCTATTTGCCAACACCTCGGATTCTGGCGTCGCCAATTCGCGTTTTCCGGACACACCCGAGGAGGGGAAAAATTACGAATTCGGCATTAAGGTGGCCCAAGATCGGTTTTCCGGCAGTGTCACCTATTTTGATACCACCAGAAGAAACATCCAGGTAGGTCGCTTCGACGGGCTCACGGGCCTGACCTTCTTTGAGCTCTCTGGTGAGGAAAGCTCGAAGGGGGCCGAGGTGGAGTTCCAATTCCTCCCTACCGACCAGTTCCAATTGCTCGGATCCTATGCCTATCTCGACACCGAGGTGATATCCGATTTGGAACGCCCGGCACGCGTGGGCACCGAACTGCCCGATGCCCCGCGCAATTCCTACCGGTTCTGGGGCAAATACACCTTCAAGGGCGGGCCGTTTGATCGGTTGTGGATCGGCGCGGGCTACATGTTCACCGACAGGATGCGCGGCAATCGCAACCCTGTGACCTTTCGGGTTTTAGTCGACTCGTGGTCGCGTTGGGACGCGTCGCTCGGCTACAGTATGGAAATTGGCCGCGCCAATGTCGATTGGGTGCTCACCATGGAGAACCTGACCGACGAAGACTATATTGACTACTTTCTGGTCCGAGGCCGCCCCTTCAACGCCAAGCTCAGCGCGCGAATCCGGTTCTAAACCACGAGACCAACCTACCCCCCGCCCAACCCTTATGCATACCATGTCAAAATCTGCGTCGAGTGATTCTTTCTGCTTTCGTTCCCCGCAACGACTTCCCGTAAGGCCCATATCCTACGCGGTATTGGTTGCGGCTCTGCTATCCACCACCGTCTTTGTCTCGCTCCACGCGATGCCGGTGTCCTCGGCTCTCCCGCTCGTGCTCGTCAGCCAGACGAATCCTCCGCTCTACAACAGCGATGGCACCAAAAGGACTAACGCTGCAGGTGCCCCAATGACCAGTCCTCGGCTTATTGAGTTGGAGTTCGCCAACCCGCTCATTAATCCAAGCACCAATACCAAGGTTCGGATTTTGCTGCCACAAAATTATCCCAAGGCTGGTGCAAATTATCCGGTTTTATATTTGCTTCACGGGGGGCAGCCGCGCGGTGGCGGGCGGGGCGGCGCACATGTTTGGACTCAGAACATTCTCGCCCCGCAAACCCTCTTTGATTTCACTGGCGACAAGGATGTCGTGATTGTGATGCCCGATGGAGGCGATCTCGGTTTTTATAGCGACTGGTATAATGGAGGCAGTTTTGGCCCCCCTATGTGGGAAACTTTTCATCTTGCCCAGCTGATTCCATACATTGAGGCGAACTATAATGTGCGGACTGACCGCGGGGGGCGCGTCGTCGCGGGTGTTTCCATGGGGGGATTTGGTGCGATGAGTTATGCTGCCCGCCATCCGGATCTCTTCGCCGGCACCTACGCGTTTTCGGGTGCGCTTGACAATGCGTTTCTCGGGCCGGAGAGTGCTTTCCCGACTCAAATGAGACCAGATGCCATCTGGGGCCCCTTTCTGACGCAGGAAGTGCGCTGGCACGGACACAATCCACTTGATCTCGCGGAGAACCTCGCGCCACTTCAGGTCTGGTTTCGCACCGGCCGCGGACTTCCCGGCGGCCCAGCTCCCGATGACGGTGATCCGGCCAAGCTCGGCCTGGAAGGGAAAATTGCGCTGCTTAATGACAGGTTCCACGAACGGCTCAATGAGCTGCGGATTGCTCATTTCTACGACTCATATCCCCGCGGTGGCCACATTCAATACCACTTCATGGAGTCGTTCTTGCAGGCATGGCCAAATATTGCGGCGGACTTCATGAGGCCTGTGCAAAATCCAGTGCAGTTCAACTATCGATCGATCGAACCAAACTTCCGGGTCTGGGACTGGGAGTTCACTGTAACTCGTGATGTGGTCGAATTCCTTTACCTCACCAATGTATCGAAATCCGGCCTGACGATTCGTGGCAGCGGTGACATAAGGGTTCGGACCGCGCCGGGTTTCCTCCCACACCACGATTACTCATTGAATGTATCAGGTGCAGCCGAAGCGAAGGTGTCGCCGGAAAAAGTTAAAGCAGACAGCGATGGCCGGCTTGAATTTGATGTCCGGCTGGGCAAGTCCCACGCCCTGCAGCAATACACGCTTGAGCAGAAGGAAGCGGAAAAACGGGATCCTTTCTACTGGAAAGAAGCGGAAATCTCCATTGTCCCATAGAAATTCACCCAGCGAGGCCGTGATGATACTAGAGGCTAACCTAAAACCATGAAATCCACACGTAGGCCAGCATGCTTGCGCACGCCGTTCACTCTGAAGCGCGGTCAATGTCACTGCCGACCATCCCTGCATTGGGGTTTTCGGATAGCCTCTAACCAATACAACCCCTCGCTATCGGTTTTGATCGGTAGTGAAGTTTCCTATGCAAACTAATATCATGATCGGTTTATGCGCGATGATGTTGTATTCCGCCGGTTACTTGGCGGCCCAATCCAAGACGGGTACGATTGCTGCGCCGGGAGACCCAACGTTACTCAGCGACGAAGCCTACCATGCCGTGACTCAATTCTACGACTACGACCTCTCAATCCCGCTCGACGCCCGGGTCGTGGACCAGAGCGAGACGCCGATCTATAAGCGCGAAAAAATCGCCTTCACCACCAGCACCGGCGAACGCATCGCCGGCTGGTTTGCCCTGCCAAAGTCCGCGACCACCCCACCGCCGTGCGTGCTGGTGCTGCACGGCGTCGGATCCAACAAGGACGCGTGGTGGCGTGCCGACAACCCGACCGGCCCGTTGATCCCGCAGCTGCTTGAGGCCGGTTATGCCGTGTTCATGCTCGATGCCGCCTATTTCGGCGAACGCAGCCATCTTGGGGATTTCGCCAATCCCCAGAACTTTGTGGGCAAGAGCAACTGGCTCTATCGGTTTCGCGATCTTATCGTTCGCACCGCCGTCGATTACCGCCGGGCACTCGACTATCTGGCGACACGCGCCGACATTGATCCGGTCCGCCGCGCGGTCTTCGGTTACAGCATGGGCGGCGTGACTGCCATTAACCTGCTCGCCGTCGAACCTCGCCTCCAAGTTGGGGTGGTCTGTGTGGCGCCGCCGATGCTTGGCACCGGCGGCGCTCCGGCATCCATGCCGCCGGCCGCCCGGGCGCGTCTGGCCGCCGTTGCCCCGGACAACCATGCCCGGGCGCTGGGGGACAAACCAGTGCTGTTTCTGATGGCGCGGGAAGACATCTATTATACGCCCGAAGATGCCGAGGGGCTCGTCGCCCGCGTGCCTGGCTCCTCCAAGCAACTCAAATTCTTCGACAGCGGTCACATGCTGCCACACACTTATATCGATGATGCGACCGCGTGGTTGGTGCAACACCTGAAGCCGTAGCTCTCCGGGAAGCTCATACGCCTGCCACCATTCCCTCTGGGGTTACGCTGCAGCCTCATGACGGAGTGCTCCATCCTGTGTCTGACCACAAAAACTAATGAAAGCCATCGTCGTCACCTTTGACTCGTTGAACCGACACTTCCTGCCGCCCTATGGGTGCGACTGGGTGCAGGCGCCGAATTTCACCCGGCTGGCCGAGCGCTCTGTCCGTTTCGACACCTCCTATGTCTGCTCGATGCCGTGCATGCCTGCGCGGCGCGACTTCCTGACCGGGCGGCCAAATTTCCTGCATCGGAGCTGGGGGCCAATGGAGCCGTTCGATGATGCGTTCACGGAGATGCTCCAGGCGCAGGGGGTTTATTCGCACTTGGTCACGGACCACCAGCACTACTTCGAGGACGGCGGCGCCAATTACCACACCCGCTATTCGTCCTGGGAATTCATCCGCGGCCAGGAGGGCGACCCCTGGATCGGCCAGGTCGAGGATCCGCTCTGGCCGCCCGCCGCCGGCCGCAACGCCAAACACGACCGGCTTGTGCGACACGATCTCGTCAACCGCCAGGCATGCGGACGGCCGCGGACTGGCCGCAGACCCGCACCTTCGACGGCGGCCTGGATTTCCTGAAGCGCAATCATCAGGCTGATCGCTGGTTCCTGCAGATCGAGACCTTTGATCCGCACGAGCCCTTCTTCAGTCCGCCCGAAGCCAAGGCGCCTTACGCCGAGCATTTCAAAAATTACTCGGGAAAGCTCTTCGATTGGCCCGCCTACGCTCCGGCCACGGAGCCCGCCGAACTGCGGGAACATTGCCGGATGGAATACGCCGCCCTCGTCAGCTATTGCGACGGGCAACTCGGTCGCGTGCTCGACGCGATGGACGAATACGGACTGTGGGACGACACGATGCTGATTGTTTGGACCGACCACGGCTTCCTTCTCGGGGAGCACGATTGCTGGGCCAAGATGCACGTGCCTTGGTATGAGGAGCTGGCCCGCACGCCCTTTTTCGTCTGGGATCCGCGCTGCCGCGCCCAAGGCGTCGCCCGCCAGTCCCTGGTCCAACCGGCGATCGATCTCGCCCCCACGCTGCTGGATTTCTTCGGGGTGCCACCGACATCCGACATGATCGGCCGCAATCTCCGGGAGGCCATCGCTCACGACACGCCGGTGCGCCAATACGGACTCTTCGGAACTTGGGGCGCCCATGTGAATATCACCACAGGCCGTCACGTTTACATGCGTGCGACCACCGACCCCTCAGTGCCTCTCTATGAATACACCCTGATGCCCGCGCGCATGCGGCGGATGTTTTCCCCGGCGGAACTCGCCCCCGGTCAGGTCGAGCTGGCCGGGCCGCTACCGTTCACGAAGGGGATGTCCGTGCTGCGCATCGCGCAGGCGCAAGGGGAGATCGATGGTATTGTTCCCGCCGCAGTCGCGGTGGGATCCCGGCACTTGCTTTTTGATTTGGCAAGAGATTCAGGGCAGCAGAACCCGATTAATGACCCTGTCTTGGAATCCCAAATGGCACAGGCTTTGGCTGAGGGCATGCGCCAAGCACATGCCCCGCAGGAACAATTCGCGCGACTGGGCTTGGCAGGCATTTGATTTTCGGCGCTCCCCACTATCAGACTGCCATCACACCCCTCGTGAACTCCCCACCGTCGTCGACTCGCGCCGTCATTGCAGTTCTTACTTCGATTTGGAGCGGGTTGGTGCTCACCGAGCAACTTTCCAACAACATTCTGCCACTCACGCTGCGTCGTTTCACCGAAAACGCAGGCATCATCGGGCTCATCCTGGCAATCAACCCGGCCTTCGGGTTCATTGTTCAGCCTGTGGTCGGAATTTTGTCCGACCGCATCTGGACGCCCCTCGGTCGTCGGCGCTTTTTCTTGGTGGTCTGCGCCCCGATCGTGGCGGGAGCGCTCTGGTTGATGCCGCACGCGGATTCCTTCTGGCAGGTGGTGGTGCTGGTCGTGGTCTTTCAGCTCTTTCAGGACGTGCTTTGGGGGTCGGAGCACCCGTTGATGGCCGACATGCTGCCTCCGGAGAAGCGCCCGCTGGCCAAAGCGTTCACCACCAGTTCGGGCCAGTTGGTGACATTTCTGTTTCTCCAAGTGGGCATGGGTTTCGCCTTGGTCCGGCATGGCGAGGGCATCTTCTATGTTGTGGCCGCGGCGGGCCACCTTGGCTTGGTGGCGCTCCCGGCGATGTTTTTGAAGGAGAAACCCGTAATTCCGCTGGAACGGCCGCGCCTCACACTGCGTCGCTACGTCACCGATATCACCCAGGAGCCCATTCTACGGCGATTCATGCTGCTGGCGTTCACCCAGGCAATTTGTTTCAGCGTCATCACGGGATTCGTCGTGCTCTTCGCGGTGCAAACGGCCGGGATAGGACGGGACGAGTTCGGACGGGCGTGGAGCCTGCAGGCGGTGCCGGTGTTGTTCGCCGCCATTCCGCTCGGTATGCTGATCGAGCGTGTGCCGAAATCGTGGGCGTTGGCTGCCGGCTATGCCACCATGCTGGCCGCCTGCCTCGTCGGCATTTCCGCGCACAGTGTGGATGCGTTTTACGTCATCGCTCTCTTGTTCGGCATCGGTTGGGTTCTCGTGGAGGTCACCCAAAAACCGTTTTTTTCCGAATATCTGCCGCGCGATCTGGTCGGGCAAATCAGCGGGGCCTACAACGTATGCTTCGCCCTCGGTCGCACCGTTGCCTTGGCCGGCGGCGGATTGCTGATCGCAGCGCTCGGGAACAACTACCGGGTCATCTGGGTTGTCGCGTTTGTCTTCGGCGTGGTGTCGGCATGGCTCTCTACGCGCATCCCGGATGTTCGCTACCTCAAGCAGCGGAACGAGCGACTGCCAACGTGAGCAAGGCTCAGTCCACGCGGTTAACATGAACTGGGTCAATCACACGCGATCTCGCAATACTATCCACGAGAATACCGGGTCGATCCTCGTGGGCGGTGCGATTCTCTCTGCCGACTGGAACACTTCCCCCCTGGCCGGCCAAGGTAACTTGGCAACGTCTTCTGCAATGAGAGACCATTCGAAGCTGCCCGCCGAGGTTTCCTAACACCGGTCGAATGACCATATGCAGGAATTCACAGAATTGAAGGAAGTGGCCGGTGATTCCGCGACCGGGATCGGCAAGCAAATCCGAGCCAATTTGATTCCGCCGCTCTGCCGCGCGTTGCCGGACTATGATCGCGCAAATTTCCGGGCCGACCTCCTCGCCGGGGTCACAGTGGCGGTGATCACCATCCCACAGTCCATTGCATTCGCGCTCCTGATCGGCATTCCCTTGTCCTCGGTGTTGGCCGGAACCTTTATTGTCACCGTGCTGTGTTCGTTCTATTGCTCGTCCCGGCACTTGGTCGTTGGGCCGACCAACACCATCAGTATCATTCTGGCCGGGGCCCTCTACAGTCTCGCCTCCGAGCCGCAAGTCCCCTTGCAAAAAGTCCTGCTCATCGGTTTTTTCATGGGTGCGATCCAACTCGCCGCCGGCCTCGCCAATTTCGGCAAGATCACCCAATACGTCTCTCGCTCGGTCATTGTCGGCTATACCACGGCCGTTGGTATTCTCATTGCGACCGGACAGTTGGGCAATCTTTTCGGCATAGCCCGTGGCACGGAGGTCAGCCTGCCGGGCACCTTGCGTCACCTCGCAACCAGTTTCCTCACTTTGCATTTCAATCCCGTCACGGCGGCGATCGGCGTGGGCAGCCTAGCAACCATCCTCGCTCTCCGCCGCTGGCGTCCCCGCTGGCCCGACGGCTTGCCGGTATTGATTCTCGCGGGCGCATTGTCCGCTTGGCTCGACCTCAATGAGCACGGTGTTGGGGTCGTCCGCGATCTTGGAGCGATCTCGGGCGGGATACCATTCTTCACCGGATTTCCACTCAACGCCACAGGCCTCATCTTGCTGCCCAAGGTCACCAGTGTGGCGATAGCCGCTGCCCTGCTGGGCATGCTCGAAGCCGTCACCGTCGCGAAGACTCTGGCTGTGAAGACCGGCCAGCGCGTCAACCCCAGCCAGGAGCTGATCGGGATGGGGCTGGGCAATCTCCTCGGGGCGGGTTTCGGCGCCATGCCCGGCTCCGCCTCTTTTCTGCGCAGCGCCGCCAATCAGCAAAGCGGAGGTCACACCCAGTGGGCAGTCATCCTCGGGAGCACGATGCTCCTGCTCATCGTCCAGATGCTTTCTCCACTGCTGGCCCACCTCCCCGTCGCGGCCATCGCTGCCTACCTCATTGTCATCGCCATCCGGCTGATCCAACCCGCGCAAATTCTAGTCGTGCGGCTTTCTACCTCCTCCGATGCGGCAGTCTTCTGGGTCACGCTGGTGGCGGCGCTGTTTCTCGATCTCGACACCGCCATCTACACCGGAGTCGGCGTATCCCTCGTGCTTTTCCTCCAGAAGGCCGGCGCGCCCAGTCTCGTCGAACACGCCTTCAACGAACAGGGCCAGCTCGCCCAGATCGCATCACCCGCCGGGCGCAACAATTCGCAGATCTCCATCGTCCATGTCGAAGGCGACCTGTTCTTCGGCGCCACCGATATTTTCCAGGATGACGTCCGCAGGCTGGCCGAGGATCCCCACATCCGGGTCTTTATATTGCGCATGAAAAATGCCCGGCACCTCGACGCAACGACCGTCATGGCCCTGGGCCAGTTGCTCGAATACCTTCAGTCACAGGGTCGGCACCTGCTCATCTCCGGGGTGCGTAGCGATGTCGCCACGGTGCTCAAACGGAGCGGCCTCGCCGCGAGAATCGGCCCTGAGAACATTTTCCCCGCTGAGGAAAATCCCACCCTCGCCACCAAACGCGCCCTCCAACGCGCACAGCAACTCCTGCCCGGTACCAAGCCGGATCTGCGCATCTTCTACGACCACGCTCCGCAGCCCACCGCTTGATCGCCGCGCCGTCCTCCAGGCTCGCGGTCCCGCCACTCTATTCATGACGACCCTCTCCCGCAAGGAACTCTACCAGCACATCTGGACCACGCCGACGATATGCCTCGCCCGTGAATTAGACATTTCCAACGTCGCCCCTTTCGCCATACCCGCGGATGGTTTTGCCGCTGCGGCCCCGAAGTCGCGCTCGCCAGACAACGCTAGGCCTTGCGCGGCGATCAATTCAAAGAAACAAGCTTTCCCCTCCCCGTCAGTTGGGCACACTTTTGCACGTCGATGTCCACACAGAGCAACACTCCCTTCCCGGCGCCAGGGCCAAAGCCCGCCCAGGCGGCGTTTCACCTGATGACCAAGCCGATAGGGTCGTTGTGCAATCTTGAGTGCTCCTACTGCTTTTATCTGGAGAAGGCTCATCTCTATCCCAACGACCGCAACTTTCGGATGCGCCCGGAGGTGCTGGAAACCTACATCCGCGACTACATCGCCGCCCAGCCCGGCCCCACGGTCAGCTTTGCCTGGCAGGGAGGGGAGCCGACCTTGCTCGGTGTGGCCTTCTTCCGCGAAGCAGTGACCCTCCAGCAACGCTACGCTGACGGCAAGACCATCGAGAACGCCTTTCAGACGAACGGCACGCTGCTCGACGACGAGTGGGGAGAGTTTCTCGTCGCAAACCGCTTCCTCGTCGGGATCAGCATCGATGGTCCGCGGCATTTGCACGATGCCTACCGCGTGGACCGCGGTGGAGCGCCGACTTTCGACCGGGTGATGGCGGGCTTGGCCGTGCTCAAGAAGCATCGCGTCGAGTTCAACACCCTGACTACTGTGCACCGGAAAAACTCGGTCCAGGCACTCGAGGTTTACCGTTTCCTCAAGAAAATCGGCTCGGGCTACATCCAGTTCATCCCGATCGTCGAGCGGCCGGCACCGGCGGCCACCGCCGCCTCCGGTCTATGGCTGGCCCCGCCGCCGGACCATGAGGAAGCCGAAGCGCTCGATCACCATGTCACGCCCTGGAGCGTGCGCCCGGCGGATTTCGGGAACTTTCTCATCCAGATCTTCGACGAGTGGGTGCAGCACGACGTGGGCAAGGTGTTCGTGCAGCAGTTCGACGCCGCCCTGGCGAACTGGACGGGGCAGCCCTCCGGCATCTGTGTGTTCAACGAGAATTGTGGACGCGGCCTAGCCTTGGAGCACAACGGTGACGTCTACAGTTGCGACCACTATGTCTATCCGCACTACCGGCTTGGTAACCTGCTCAACACGAGCCTGGTCGAGATGGTTGATTCACCGAGCCAGACGCAGTTCGGGCGGGCCAAGTCGGCCACCCTCCCGCGCTACTGCCGCGAGTGCCCGGTGCGTTTCGCCTGTCACGGCGAGTGTCCCAAGCACCGGTTCATAAGCACGCCCGACGGTGAGCCCGGCCTCAACTACCTGTGCGCGGGTTACAAGAAATTCTTCCTGCACATCGAACCCGCGATGAACACGATGGCCGCCCTGCTGGGCAACAGCATGGCGCCAGCAGCGATCATGACCCTGCCCCGCGCGCAATGGATGCCGAGTCGCTCCAATAGCTGGCCGAGAAGGCCCAGCCATCAGCCCTAACCATCGCCCGTCATCTGGGCGCGCGCAATCATCAATCGACACGCTAACCAGTCAGTCAACACTCGACCGCAGCCCTCTTGTCTCCCATGAATTCAAAATCCGGCCCCAACGTCCTCGTCTTCTTAACCGATCAACAGCGTTGGGATTGCGCCGGCTTGCACGGCAACCCGTTGGACCTGATGCCGAACTTCGACCGTCTGGCCCGCGCTGGCACGCATGTGCGCCACAGCTTTACCTGCCAGCCTGTCTGCGGCCCCGCCCGTTCCTGCCTTCAGACCGGGCGCTACGCGACCCAACTCGACACCCATATCAACGGCGTGACGCTCCCACCCAATGCGCGCACTCTCGCTCATCATTTTGCAGGCGTCGGCTACCGCACGGGTTACATCGGTAAATGGCACCTCGGCGACGTCAACTCCGCCGGCCCGGTCAAACCCGAGGAGCGCGGCGGCTATCAGGATTGGCTCGCCGCCAACCAGCTCGAATACACCTCCGATGCCTATGCCACGAATCTCTATGATGAGCAGGGCCAGGAAAAGCACCTGCCTGGCTATCGGGTGGACGCGCTGACCGATGCGGCGATCCGCTACGTTGCGACTCAGCGCGACCAACCCTTTTTTCTTTTTCTCTCCTACCTCGAGCCCCACCATCAAAACTATCGGGACGACTACCCCGCGCCCGACGGCTACGCGGAACGCTACCAAGGCCGCTGGGTGCCGCCCGACCTCCTGGCGCTCGGCGGCACGACCCATAGCCATCTGGCGGGCTACTACGGCATGGTGAAACGGCTCGATGAGGCGCTCGGCCGTGTTTACGACGCGCTCAAGAGCACCGGCCAGCTTGAAGACACCGTCCTGCTATTCACTTCCGACCACGGCTGCCACTTCAAGACGCGCAACGGCGAATACAAACGCTCATGCCACGATGCCTCCATCCGCGTGCCCACTATGTTCCACGGACCCGGTTTCATGGGCGGGGGCGACCGTGCGGAACTGGTCAGCTTACTTGACCTCCCGCCGACCCTTCTCGATGCGGCCGGCCTGCCGGTCCCGACCGAGATGCAGGGCCGCTCGCTCCTTCGCCGCCTCCGCGGCGGGACCGCCGTAGAATGGCCGGACGATGTCTTTGTCCAGATCAGCGAGGCCCAGAACGCACGCGCCATCCGCACCCGCCGCTGGAAATACTGCGTCTCCGTGCAGGGGGCCGACGCCAAGGCCGCCTGCCACGCCCGCGACTGGCCGGAATACACCGAGGAGGCGCTGTATGATCTGGCCAGCGATCCGTATGAGCTGATCAACCTAGCCGGATTCGCTTCTCACGCCGCCACCTGCGCAGTCTTGCGCGAGCGCCTGTTGCGCCGCATGGCCGCTGCCGGTGAGCCGCTGCCGCGGATCCATCCCTCGCCAGTCCGACCGACTCCCGGCCAGCGCACTGTCACCACAGCGGAGACGCTCGAATAGCGCCCGCCTTGCGGCCGACCCCGGTTCGCTTGAAAGCCATCGTCGTCGCCTTCCACTCAGTGAACCGACATTGCCTGCCATCCTATGCGTGAGGCTGGGTGCAGGTGCCGAATTTCATGCGGCTGGCGCAGCGATCCGCGCGCTTCGATACCTCCCATGTCTGCTAGATGCCGAGCATGCCCGCGCAGCGCGACTTTCTGACTGGCCGGCCAAATTTCTTGCATCGGAGCTGGGGGCGATGGAGCCGTTCGATGACGCGTTCACGCAGATGCAGCAGGCCTGTGGCGTTCATTTGTTGAAATGCAACAGTCGGCGGATTCGGATTCCGGTTGGAATGGTGTTCAACGGATGCTTTGCCCTCTTCCGTCATGCATTCCATGAGATGACCAAGTTTCGTGTCATGAAAACTCTCCGCTTCCTTTCCCGCCTGACCGCCGCCGTTTTTCTTCTGCTGGCCGGATTCCTTCCTGCGGCGGAGAAGCCGGTCCACCTGTTCATCCTGTCCGGGCAGTCCAACATGGTGCACCCGGATCCCGCGGCCGATTTTCTGCCGGAGGCGCAGGCTAGATGTTTAGTCCCAGAGAGAGGTGGGGCGAAGACTTGAAACGATCTGGTTGCTTTTGGAAGCAGGAGCAAATGAATTGGAAGGATGTAAGGCCGGAGATGGTTTTGAGGCGTTTGGCAAAGTTGTAGGCATTGAGAAAGGCGTCGAGGTGCCGGCGGAGCTGGTCGTGGTGGAGGTAGTGATAGGTGCGGACGGTGGCCTCTTTGATGGTGCGCTTCATGCGCTCGACCTGGCCATTGGTCCAAGGGTGATAGGGTTTGGTCAGGCGGTGATCGATCCGATGATCGGCACAGGCCAGTTCGAAGGTATGGGCGCGAAAGAGTTCGCCGCGCTGTCGTGCCAGTTGGATGTGCTTGGCTGCGGAACGGGAGTTTCTCGGCGTGGTGAAGTGGGTGCAGTTGTCAGTGAGGACGGTATGGGATCCTGTAGGGGACGGTTCGGATCAGCTCGCGCAGGAAATCGGCGGCCGCGGCGCGGTTGGCCTGCTGAACAAGCCGGGCGAAGGCGAACTTAGAGGTGCGATCGATGGCCACGAAAAGGCACAGTTTGCCTTCTGCGGTTCGCACTTCGGTCAGATCGATATGGAAGTAGCCGATGGGATAGGCCTTGAACTTCCTCCTGCCGGGGCCTCGTTCACCGGGATCGCTCAGCCGATTGATTCCATGACGCACAAAGCAGCGGTGAAGGCTGGAGCGGGTAAGCTGAGGAATCGTCGCCTGCAGAGCATACAGACAATCATCGAGGGCCAACAGCGTGTGTTGGCGAAACGCAACCACTATGGCTTCCTGCTCCGCGCTCAAGATAAGCGAATGGGGCCGAGGCCCCATTCGGCCATCCTCCACAACGGAGCGCTTCCGCCACTTCTGAACCGTCTTGGGGTTAATCCCATAACGTTGAGCCAGTGTCCTCAGGCTCTCTTGACTATGTTGGATCGCCCGACGCACCGCCGCCGTCGTTCGGGCGCAACCGTGTAGTATTTATCCCATAGTTCTTCAGGGTTTGGATTATTGCCCTCGCCCTCACCACCTTTCTCTGGGACTAAACATCTATGCTGACCGGAACGGAGGTGGGCTGCCTGAAAGTCGCCGTCGTGGGCGAGCCCATCCGCCGCTGGCTGCCGGAGTGGGACCGGATTGCCGTCGCTGCGCAGCTCGACCAGCGGAACGAGCAAGGTCCGGTCTATTACGAGCAAATCCTGGCCGAATTCCAAAAGCTGCAAATTCGGCATCCGGTCTTCACCTCGATCACGCTGTGCTGGATGCAGGGCAAACGCAACGCCAAGACCGGGCTCGCCGCTGCTTAAGAACAGGTCCTCACGCAATTTTGTTCGCCAACCTCCACCGAGACCTGCGCTGCCCGGCGATGAACGTCGTCATCGGCCGCCTCGGCGATCACGCCCCGGGCGTGGGCATGCAGGTAGGCTGGGATGCGGTGCGGGCCATCCAGATGAAAATTGCGCGTGAAATCCCGCGCGGCGCTTGGGTCGATACCGACGATCTCAACGACAAGATGGAAGGTGAGAAGCCCGTCAATGATCTGCACTACACGAAGGCCGGCTACGCGCTATTCGCCCAAGGGCTCGCCCGCCTATGTGTCCGGCTGATTCGCGGCGAGCAGCCGGATGCAATTGGCCGACCTAACCGAAGTGCATGAATCCTCCGTCACGCGTTCCCAGCGAACGCCGATCAGAACGATGCGCCGTGGCCGACCGGGCCGGGCTGCCCAAGTTTGTTGTTTTCAGACTGATACTCCTGGGTTATCAGACGGGCGTGGAATTAAGACATCTAAGGTATTTCGTGGCAGTGGCTGAGGCCCTGAACTACCGGCGCGCCGCTGAGCAGCTCCACGTCGCCCAGCCTGCATTGAGTAAGCAAATCAAGGATTTGGAGGAGCAGTTGGGGGCACGCCTGTTGAACCGAAATACCGGAGGAGTCACATTAACCGATGCAGGAACCGTGTTGCTGGAAGAAGCCAAAGATATTCTAGAGCGGGTGCAAATGACCGCAAAGGCGGTCCGCGAAGCAGAGGCCGGCCGCGGGGGACGCCTGACTATCGGCAGCCTGGGCGTAATCTCGGCGAGTTTTCTTCCCGCCGCGCTTGCGGCGTTTCGGGCGCGTTTTCCGCAGGTGGAGGTCGAGTTGCATGAAGCGTCGATGCCAGACCAAATCTCCGCGATAAATGCAGGGACGATCCAACTGGGCTTTGTGATCGCTCAAGGGATTCCCATTCCCTCCAACTTCGCCTCGGTCGAAGTTCTGATATCGCGGTTGGCTGTGGCAATCGGCCCTGAACATCGCTTCGCGCGGAGGCCATCAGTGGCGCTAGCGGAACTTGCTGATGAATCCTTCTTGTGCATCGGCGACGACGGACATTACAACTTGCACCAAAAATTTGTGGATGCCATATTCACCGCTCGTGGCATCCGACATCGCCCCGTCAAACCCGTGAATGGTTTCGAGGCACTCGTAGCGCTCGTGGCCGGCGGTCATGGGGTATCGATGCTGCTGCCGCTTAACCTTTCGAGAAATAATGATGCGGTCCTCTTCCGTCGCATCAAAGAGGACGGGGACGATCTGGTCGTGCGGCTCTTGGCCGTATGGCGCAAAAACGTTAGGTCACAACTAACGCAAAATTTCGTGGAAGCGCTCCGGAGCGTCTCGGTCGCGAGACCAAGCGCGCTTGGTGGAGCTCGCGGACACACCCCGCAACGCCCCGACGCCGGCTAGTGCCGGCTTAATGAAGTTGGAACAAATGGAACGAATCAACCGGACCAATTTTGGCTTCACTGATCTTTGATTCGTTCCAAAACAACGTGGTTACTTGGCCATTTGGAACGAATCGGGACCCATTTCCCTCTCGACGGTGCCTCAAAGCGGTGCGCGCGAGTTCGTGACCCTATCCTACCCGGGCAGCCAGCGGGATTTGTATTACAAATCGAGATGCCTGCGTTGCACAGTGTGTAACTCACCGATGATCAACGACTGGAAATTGTTAGTGTGCAACAGGTGGTCATAGATTTTGACTCTGTTGCACAGCTGCCTCCAAAAGCTGAAAAAAAATGTGCAGCGCTTGGAGGGCGTTGCACACATAGCGGACCGGATAGGACTACTGACGTTATTTGGGGTAGCTTCATAATATGTGGGTAACTGCATTCTTGTTTCTATGCAAAAATCACCGAAAGACAGGCAATCGGTGCTGGGTAGTCAGCATACGAGCGCTTCGTTACTCTGGCCTCGTAGCGCGGGCGATTATTTCAGGTTTTTGCGGCCCTGTCTTGGACGGGAGAGCGCTTCAATGGGACAATCGTGCAGCCGCGATAAACCTTGGCGCATAACTTTTCTACCGTCACTTCCCGGTTGTCTGCGATAGCCATACTGCCTCGGAAACAATCACTTGCACAGACGCCGCTGTGCTCCATCGCGTTGGGCGGCTACCCAATCAATTTTGTTTACGGGAAAATCCCTTCCGACGCAGGTTGCGCCGCGCCCCAATAGGTCGCTAACCCTGCTTCCCAACCAGCTCCGCGATGGTGCCCATCGGCAGAAAAACCCGGTTCGGATCGCTACCCAATTGGGCAAATCCGAACTTCCGATAGAACGTCAAAGCGGCCTCATCCTTCGCGTCTGCGACCACGGCGAGCGAAGCAATCTCGGCCGATTTCTGATACGCCCGGGCGAGCGCATCCATCAAAAGCAGTGATCCCGTGCCCGGAAAACGCACATCGCGCGCCAGCCGTCCAAGCAGGGTTGCGGGCAGCCGCGGATACCGGGGCAGCTTCTTTTGCATGGCTTCCGGAAGCTCCGTCACGTCCACGGCGAAGGCCGAAAGCGTGTAATAGCCCACGATGGCGGCCGGGGCGGCGTCATCCACCATGACAAATGCAGCGGCCACATGGCGCTCGGCGTCCTTCCGGGCAATCTGCTGGAGATAGGTATTGAGCGGCGCGCTGGCGCAACGAAACGCAGCCCGGTCGTGCTGCTTGGTCAGCGGCTCAAAACGATAGGCCATCAGGCGCTGGCCTCACGATAGCGCTTAAAAGCACCCCGCAACGCCGCATTCGGAGCGGCGGGTGCAAGCAATGCCTTAACGAAATGGGTCGATTCCTCCGCAGAAAGTTTGGCCTGTTGATGCTCCTCGATGACCCTGCGGGCGCTGGCTTGGAGGGCAAAGAGAACATAGCTCGTGACCGTGGGATGCCCGGTCACGGCGGCGGCCTGCTCCAGGGTCTTCTTGAAATCACGGGGAATTCTCGCCTCAAGTCGGGCGGTGGTGGGGACACGAGAACGAGATTTTGCAGCTAAAGTGGCCATGGAATCACTATCCGGCAATTTGCCGGGCCTGCAACTATAAAGCTATTTGGCGTTACCGGCTCCGTCCTCAAACCACGCAGGGACTACGTCTTGCGGCATTTCGACTTGGTAACCCAGCTCCTTATATCCTGTCAGTCGGCGGCGGAACATCGCGTTGGTGAGTGCATGGTTTCCGTCCAAGTAATCGAAAATCAAGGGGGCGTTCTTCGACTCATGCACCCGGTTTAGACGCCCAGCATATTGAATGAGCCGTCCCTTGAATGAGAGCGGCATTGACAGGATAAGCGTGTCCAAACGAGGAAGGTCGAATCCCTCGCCGATCAACGATGCCGTCGCGAAAAGCACGAACGTCTTCCCGGTCTCGTAACATTCCTCAATCCGTCGGAGCACTTCGCTCCGAGCTTTCTTGCCTAGCTGGCCGTCAAACCGGAAGCACGCCGCGCTCGCAGCACGGGCGGTGAAAGCGCTCTCCAGCCGGTCCAAGTAGGCCTTCCGGTCGGCTAGCACGAGTGGTGACCGCCCCATCGCCACACATTCGACCAAGTCTGATAGAATGACCTCGATGCGGCTGCCGTCCAAGACCAGCGCTTCCCAAAAAGCGTGGATTGGTGGTCGTGCCCCGGCTTCTGGCGTCAGCGCCACCGTAGTATGGCGAACTTTCACGGTCTTTGCTGCACCGGTGGAGGTAGCGACCAGAGTATGCCGAATAGGGCCGCACTGAGCAAAAAGGAGCTTTTCCAACCGGTCTTTCCGCGCCGGTGTGGCCGTAAGGCCGTAAATTCGCCGGCTGGGGCATGCCTTGAGGACGACTTCAAACGATGCTGCCGGCACATGATGGCACTCATCGACAATGACCAGCCCATACCCGCGCATGGCGGCTTCCAGGTTTTCCGCCCGCGCCAGCGATGGCAGCATCGCGATGTCCAGCCGCCGGGTAAGGCGCGGAGATCGACTGCGCCAGAGTCCGATTTCTTTGCGCTTTAAACCGAGAAAACGCATCGCCGTGTCCCTCCACTGGTCCACAAGCACCGCACGATGAACCAAGATGAGGGCCGAGGTGCGGGCATGCGCAATCAATGCGCATCCCATCACTGTTTTTCCTGCACCCGGCGGAGCACAGAGCACCCCGGTATCCTCCTCCAACATTTCCCGAATTGCCGTTTCCTGTTCCTGCCGCAACTCGCCTTCGAACTTCCATTTTACTCGCGTTCCCGCCTGACGAGTGTCCTGCAAAGCCACCGTGCCTCCAGCAGCCTCAAGGAGCGCAAGACACCGATCCAAAACGCCGCGTGGCAATACCAGTCGATCCGGATGCCACTCACCGGCGAAGAGAAATCGCGGCGTATCGTATGTAGGAAATCGCAAGCGAAGTTTCTCATGATAAACGGGATTGGGAAACGTCACCAGCCGTCGCAATCCTGCCAAAAGAGGTGTCGGCAGTGACCGAGGCAGATGAATCTGGGCATCCAAACGGACGGTGACTTCACCCGTTAGCATCCCGCTGCGGACCCTCGGATGCGATAGATCCAATACGTCGGTGTCGTTTTGCAGTACGAAATCTTCAGAGGCGGAGCTGTTCTGAATAGAAGCTCCGAGCGATGGTATGGGAGCAATCCTGCCCAGTATCCTCTCCAAGTCGCCACGAGTTAGTCGTGCCATGCCGGCCAAAAAATTCCATTGATCCTCGATTGGCTGCATTTGCGTATCGAGGAACAGCGTGTTGCCGTGCTGTCTCGGCCCCTTGGCCAGCGGCAATGCAATCAGATTTCCAAAGCCACCGGGCGGGAGAGTATCCTGATTGGGGAACAGTCGATCATACGCGCCCAAACTCAGCGTAGGACGCAACGAAGAAGCTTTTGCGACAAGAATAGTCCCCAATCGCCTGGCCAATGCCGCTGGCACCGGTTCGTGAAAAAAGATCCAAGCATGTGCGCCATTGCCGGATCGAGACCGCTCGATGGCGACCGCTACCCCCACCTTTTCAGCCGCATCGCGATAGGCGCGCACATCATCCAACCAGCCGTCACCATCGAAGTCTGCCGCTAGAAACCGACAGGTGTCATCGGCCGCAATGGCATACACGCCGAGAGTATGAGCGCCCCGCAAATGGCCTTCGACCGACCGGTCATCAAGAGTGGGAAATCGCTGATGACGGCATTCCGCGCATTTAACTCTCGGTTTCTCACAGATGCCAGCCCGCCATTCATTGTCACAGACGGGTGCATAGCCGCTCTTTCCGGCTTTCTGGTTTTCCCATCGCTTGGGATAGACCGATCGGCGCGTCCCGAACAGATCGAGAAAGAGCGCCACTTTTTCCGACGGCGTCTGTGGCGGATTTCCCGGGGCGGTTGCTGACGTGAATTTGAGCCGACCGTCCGACGCGATGACCGCAAGTTCGTCTTCAATCTCGCGAGCTTTAACTGTGAGTTCTGCCAATTGTTGTCGGAGTCCGGTAGCCCGACTGGACGATG
>ERZ761603.335-NODE-335-length-40331-cov-52.058049_pt1 | contig 40331 bp, 35 predicted proteins | sample MGYA00511879_ERZ761603 | MGnify/ENA primary metagenome ERZ761603 (study PRJEB28899, sample SAMN02850040) | bioreactor sludge metagenome | biome: EBPR Sludge; feature: EBPR Bioreactor; material: flocular biomat | place: Australia: Thorneside Wastwater Treatment...
GGCGCCTAGAGCAGCGGACTCATCATCTGCACGGCGTTTTCGAGCAGCCGCCGCCGGCGCGGGCGGGCGCGCCATGCCGCGAGTTCCAGGCGCCGCGAGCGTGCTTCGTAGTCGCGCTGGAGGGCCCGCGTCGTGGCCGAGAATTCATGATCGTAGGCAATCAGCGAGACCTCGAAATTGAGCTCGAAGCTGCGAAAATCGAGGTTGACCGTGCCGAAAATCGTGAACTCATCGTCAACGACCATGCTCTTGGTGTGCAACAGCCCGTCGCGGAACTGGAGGATCGTCACCCCGACTTCGAGAAGGTCTTCGTGGAAGGCCTCGCTGGCGAAACGCACCAGGCGTGAGTCGATCTTTTCGGGAACGATCAGCACGACCCGGATGCCGCGCATGGCTGCCGAGCGCAACGCCGTCAGCAGGGCCTCGCCGGGAACGAAGTAGGGCGTGGTCAGGACGATTTCGCGGCGGGCGGCGTAGATGGCGGTCAGCAGCAAGGCGTCGATGCGTACCCGCGAGGTCTGCGGTCCCGAGGGAAATATCTGGACGTGGCCCGGCCCGGCAGGCGGCAGGTCAGGGGGCGGCAGCGGCGCGAAATCGCCGCCGGTCTGCAGCGACGTCAGCGAGAGCGAGACCGCCTCGAGCACCCAGGCGGCCGGTCCCTCGATCCGCGCCATGGCATCCACCCACTCGCCGACACCTGCATCCTGTTTGAAGAAGCGCGGATCGGCGATATTCATGCTCCCCGTGTAGGCGATCCGCCGGTCCATGACGGCGATCTTGCGGTGATCGCGCAGGTCGAAACGGACGAACAGCGCGCGCAACGGGTTGACCGGCAGCATTTCGACGACGTTGACGCCGGCTTCGCGGAGGCGATACAAGTCGTTGCTCTTGAAGAACGGGCGGCTGCCAAGCGAATCCATGAGCGCGGAGCAGGCGACGCCGCGCCGCGCGGCGCGCACCAGCGCCGCGATCAGGTCATCGACGAAGCCGCCGGCGCTCCAGATGTAGAACTCCATGTGGACCGAGGACAGCGCAGCGTCGATGTCGGAAATCATGGCGCGCATGATCGATTCGCTGTCGGCGAGCAGTTGCAGGCGATGACCGCTCATCAGCGGCAGTCCGACCGCGGTCTGGGCGAGGCGGCTGACGCTCTCGCCGCCGCTGGACAAGCGTGTCGGCGAGGCGATGGTGCCGACCGGAATGCGTTCGGCCCAACTCAGCACCTGCGGGCGCAGGGCAAGCGCCCGCTGCATCCAGACGCGGCCGAGACGCCGCTCGCCGATCAGCAGATACATCAGGGCGCCGATACCCGGGAGCAGGATGACCAGCAGCAGCCAGGCAACCGCCGTCCCGTGCTTCGAGCGCCGCGAAAAGATGCGCAGGGAAACCGCCACGACCACGAGGACGTCGAGAACGGTGAGGAGATTCAGCGTCATCATGGCAGTATCATCTGCCTGATCGACCCCGGTCAACGGGGGGCGTTTCGCGCGCTGCGCCTTCCGCCGGTTGCGGATGTTGCCGGAAATCGAAGCGTTCCGGCACGTCGACCGCAGCGATCGGCTGCAGCGGCTGGCCTTGCCAGAAAACCTGCCCGGATTTGCCCTTCATCAGCGCAAACAATGCGTCTTCGCCGGCCGGGCGGCCGTCCGCGTCATGGCACCGGGCGAGGAACCCGGCGAGATCGCGGTCATCGAGGAGGCCGATTCCGAGCGCGGTTGCGAGCAGCACGCTGCCGTCTTCGTCGACATGAAGCGATCGCGGCGCGCCACCCGCGGCCCCGGTCTGGCTGACGAGGACTCCGTCTTCCTGCCGGAACACCCACGGCGTGTAGGCGAGGCTGACGAAGACGCGCTGCGGTCCGTTCTGCACGAACCAGCAGCCGCCGTCATCGCAACCATACTGCCGGTTGATGAAGGCGATCAGGCCGCCATGGGTGATGCGCTCTCCCTGCAAGCGCCAGTCACCGCGCCGGTCGAGCGACAGCCAGCCGTAACAGGCGGGGACGTCGGGCCATCTGGCGATGGCCGAGAAATCGACCGCCATCAGTAGGCGTAGTCCTCCAGAGGCGGGCAGGCGCAGTTCAGGTGGCGGTCGCCATAGACGTCGTCGATGCGATTGACGCTCGGCCAGAACTTGTTGGCGGCAACCCACGGCAGCGGGAAGACAGCCTGCTGCCGGCTGTAGGGGTGCTTCCAGTCGGCGTCGCCATCACCCAGAATCACGTCCGCCTGCGAATGCGGGGCATTCTTCAGCGGATTGTTGTCGGCTGGCCAGACGCCGTTCTCGACCTGGCGGATTTCCTCGCGGATGGCGATCAGGGCCGCGATGAAGCGGTCCAGTTCGGCCTTCGACTCGGACTCGGTCGGCTCGACCATGATTGTTCCGGCGACCGGGAAGGACACCGTCGGCGCGTGGAAGCCGTAGTCCATCAGGCGCTTGGCGATGTCGGTTTCCGTGATTCCGGCATTTCCTCCGGTTGCGGCCTTGATCGGGCGGATGTCGAGGATGCACTCGTGGGCCACGCGGCCGTTCCTGCCGACGTAGAGAACCGGGTAGTGCGCCTGCAAGCGGGTGGCGATGTAGTTGGCGTTGAGAATGGCGACCTGGGTTGCCTTCCTGACGCCTTCGCCGCCAAGCATGGCGAGGTACATCCAGGAGATGGTCAGGATCGATGCCGACCCGAACGGGGCGGCGGAAACCGCGCCCTGCCCGCTGTGCGGGCCGTCGATCGGCGCGACGATGTGGTTGGCCATGAACGGGGCGAGGTGCGCCTTGAGGCCGATCGGGCCCATTCCCGGTCCGCCGCCGCCGTGCGGGATGGCGAAGGTCTTGTGCAGGTTCATGTGGCTGACGTCGGCGCCGATGAAGCCGGGCGAGGTCAGGCCGACCTGGGCGTTGAGGTTGGCGCCGTCCATGTACACCTGGCCGCCGTGCTGGTGAACGATTGCGCAGATCTCGCGGATCGACTCCTCGAACACGCCGTGGGTGGAAGGGTAGGTGATCATCAGCGCGGCCAGGTCGGCGGCGTGCTTCTCGGCCTTGGCCCGCAGGTCGGCGACGTCGACGTTGCCGTTGTCGTCGCACTCGACCACCACCACCTGCATGCCGCACATCTGCGCGGTCGCCGGGTTGGTGCCGTGGGCGGACTTCGGGATCAGGCAGATCTTGCGGTTGGCCTCGCCGCGGCTGGCGTGGTAGCGCGCGATCGCCACCAGGCCGGCGTACTCGCCCTGGGCGCCCGAGTTCGGCTGCATGCTGATCGCCGGGAAGCCGGTGACCGCGCGCAGGTAGTCGGCCAGGCCCTCGATCATCTCGAGGTAGCCGGCGGCCTGCTCGCGCGGCGCGAACGGGTGCATGTTGGCGAACTCCGGCCAGGTGATGGGGATCATCTCGCTGGTCGCGTTCAGCTTCATCGTGCACGAGCCGAGCGAGATCATCGAGTGGTCGAGCGCCAGGTCCCTGTTCTGCAGGGACTTCAGGTAGCGCAGCATCTCGTGTTCCGTGTGGTGCGTGTTGAACACCGGGTGCCGCAGGATGGCGTCGCCGCGGAACAGGGTCGCCGGCAGGGCCGGGTCGCTGGCGGCGACCTGGGCGTCGATCGCGGCCGCGTCGAGGGTGACCTGGGCGATCAGCTTGAAGAGGACGGCGACGTCGTGGCGCGTGGTCGTTTCGTCGAACGAGATGCCGAGCACGCCGGCACCGACGCGGCGCAGGTTGTAGCCGGCGGCCAGGGCATGGTTATGGATGGTTTCGGCGCGGACGCCGAGGTCGAGATGGATGGTGTCGTAGAACTGCCGGGTCAGCACCGTTACACCGGCGCGCTTCAGCCCTTCGGCGAGGATCGCGGTCAGGCGATGGATGCGCCCGGCGATGGTGCGCAGCCCTTCGGCGCCGTGATAGACGGCGTACATGCCGGCCATGTTGGCGAGCAGCACCTGCGAGGTGCAGATGTTGGAATTGGCCTTCTCGCGGCGGATGTGCTGTTCGCGCGTTTGCAGCGTCATGCGGTAGGCGGTGTTGCCGCGCGCATCCTTGGAGACGCCGATGATGCGGCCCGGCATCGAGCGGACGAAGGCTTCGCGGGTGGCGAAGAACGCGGCGTGCGGGCCGCCGAAGCCCATCGGGATGCCGAAGCGCTGGCTGGAACCAAGGGCGATGTCGGCGCCCATGGCGCCGGGCGACTTGAGCAGGACGAGCGCCATCAGGTCGGTGGCCACGGCGACGGTTGCCCCCCTGGCCTTCAGGCCAGCGATTGCGTCGGTCAGGTCGCGGACTTCGCCGCTGTCGTTCGGATACTGGAGCAGGGCGCCGAAGAATTCCTCGTCCTTAACGGTGTCGACCGCGGCAACCTTCAGTTGGAAGCCGAAGTAGGCGGCGCGCGTCCGGACGACGTCGATGGTCTGCGGGAAGCAGGCGTTGTCGACCAGGAAACGGTTGGACTTCGACTTCGAGACGCGGCGCGCCATCGCCATCGCCTCGGCAGCGGCGGTGGCTTCGTCGAGCAGCGAGGCGTTGGCGATTTCCAGGCCGGTCAGGTCGACGACCATCTGCTGGTAATTCATCAGCGCTTCCAGCCGGCCTTGGGCGATTTCGGCCTGGTAGGGCGTGTAGGCGGTGTACCAGCCAGGGTTTTCCATGACGTTGCGCAGGATGACCTTGGGCGTCAGCGTGTCGTAATAGCCCATGCCGATGCACGACCTGTTGATGACGTTCTTGCGGGCGATGGCCTTCAGCGTCGCCAGCGCCTCGTGCTCGCGCTGTGGCGGGGGCAGCGGCAGGTCGGCCTGCAGGCGGATGGCGGCGGGCACGGTCTGGTCGATCAACTGTTCCAGGCTGGCGGCGCCGATGGCGGCCAGCATGTCGGCGATCTCGGTGGCGCAAGGGCCGATGTGACGGCCGATGAACTCGTCGTGCTGTTCCAGCGCGGAGAGCGGTTGATTGAGCGGCATGGGCTTTCCTTGCTCAGGCGGCGTCGGCGACAGCCTGGTAGGCGGCGGCGTCGAGCATCGCGTCGAGGTCGGCGACATTGTCCGGAGTCATCCGGAACAGCCAGGCGGCGTAGGCATCCTGGTTGACGATTTCCGGGGCGTCGGCTGCGGCCTGGTTGACTTCGGTCACGGTGCCGGCGATCGGCGCGTAGACGTCGGCGGCGGCCTTGACCGATTCGACGACGGCGATTTCCTTATCGGCATCGAAATGCGTGCCGACTTCCGGCAGTTCGACGAAAACGAGGTCGCCCAGCGCCTCCTGGGCGTGGTCGGTGATGCCGACGGTGACGGAGCCGTCGGCGTTGAGCAGCATCCATTCGTGGGAGGCGGCGTACTTGAGGTTGGCGGGGACGTTGGACATGGTGGCTCCTAATAAAGCGTTGTCGGTTGAAGGTGGGTGGTGGATAATTCAACACGAAGCTGTGAGCGAAACTCGGCCTCGGGCCGTGTGAACCTTCGGGGTTCCTATACTCATGGCTTTTTCCTTTTGTGTTGGCCAATTGCCTGGCCGAAGCGGCTCTCCAGCGTCAGAGCTTGCTGGCTGTTGAAATGGCTGCCGCGTTCCGGCCCAAAATGCAGGTCGTGTATTTCCCCGACCTGTTAGGTACGAGCGTACCTTCCAGTCCGAATCGCTATTGTCGACTATGAATAAATCGGAGGCGTTGTTGGCCATGTCGCAGTTCGCTATTCCGCAAACGGGTTCAACAAGCCGATCCCGCAACCGTCGAAATCGCGGATGTTGCGGGTGACCAGGGTGAGGTTGTGGGCCTGGGCGGTGGCGGCGATGAGCATGTCGGGTTGACTACGCATGATCCCTTTTCGCGAAAAATCACCGCGCATCCGGCCAGCACGTTCGGCAATTTCTCCGGTTACGGGGATAACCGTGTGGCGATTCAGATAGTTTTCCAGCCAGGTGACAAGCTGAATTTGAGGGCGGCGGGCAATGCCGAACCAAAGCTCGTCGACGGTAATTGCGCTAAGGCGTTGATCTGCCACCTGGTTGGCCCAGACCAGCAGGCCCGGATTGGGGCGGCGGCGAGTGAGTTCGCTAACGATGTTGGTGTCGAGCAGGAAACTCATGCCCGACTCTCTGGGTATTCTTCCTCCAGCATCTCGACGAAGGCATTTGGGCGCCCAATGCTTGAGCGTGGCGGCAGTTCCAGGCCATCTTCGTAGCCTGCCTCGATCATCAATTGGCGCAACTTGGCGAACGCCTCACCCAGCGTCTCGGACTTCGCTTGAGCGGCTTTCCAGGCACCAAATTCCGCCATTTCATCGGCCGTAATGACGGCTGCAACCGGTGTATTGCGGTTGTAGATAATCTGCGGTTCGGTGCCCGCCTGTTTGACGACTTCCGAGAAGTGCTGCTTGGCTTGGGCAATGTTCCAGTTCATGGGGAGCTTCCGTTATGTCCATAATAAATGTTCATTATAGACATTTCATATGCCTTTCAAAGTCAAATTACCGACTTGCCGTTGCGGGCGAATACGGGTTTGACGACCCTGGCCTTGAGCAGCTTGCCGCGGATGTCGACTTCGACTTCGTCGCCGACCTGGACGCCGAGCGGCAGGCGGGCGAGGGCAATGGACTGCTGCAGCGTCGGTGAGAAACTACCTGAAGTAATTTCGCCATTGCCTTGTTTTGTAATGACTGTCTGGTGTCCGCGCAGTACGCCTTTGGCGAGCAGGATGAGGCCGAGGAAAGCTTTCTGCTGACCGGTTGCGGTCAACGCCGATTTCCCGACGAAATCACGCTCGTCCTTCATGGCGACCGTCCACGCGAGACCGGCGTCGAGGGGCGAAACCGACTCATCCATGTCCTGGCCGTAGAGATTCATGCCGGCTTCGAGCCGCAGCGTATCGCGGGCGCCGAGTCCGCAGGGGGCGACGCCGGCGTCCTCGAGTTTCTGCCAGATTACTTGAGCTTCCGCAGCCGGCATCATGATTTCAAAGCCATCTTCACCCGTGTAACCAGTGCTGGCGACGAAGTATCGATCGACTTCGGCGGCGAAGAAAGGCTTCAGGCCTTCGCTGGCGCCCTTGATCTGCGGGAGCGCCCGCCAGACTTTGGCGCGGGCGTTCGGGCCCTGCACGGCGATGATCGCCAGCGCCTTGTCACCGTCGCGGCGCGGCGAGATGGTCACGTCCATCTGCCATTCGGCGGCCCTGGCCCGCATCCAGGCGAGGTCCTTGTCGGCGGTGCCGGCGTTGACGACCATGCGGAAGCGGGTGTCGCCCAGGAAGTAGATGATCAGATCGTCGATGACGCCGCCGGCCTCGTTTAGCATGACCGCGTACAGCGCCTTGCCGGGGGTGGTCAACTTGGCGACATCGTTGGCGACGAGGCGGGAAAGGAAGGGGCGGCAATCGGCGCCGACAAGGTCGACCGGGCACATGTGCGAGACGTCGAACATGCCGCAGTCGGTACGCACGGCGTGGTGTTCCTCGATCTGCGAGCCGTAGTTGACCGGCATGTCCCAGCCGCCGAAATCGACCATCCTGGCGCCGAGGGCACGGTGGACTGCGTTCAGAACCGTTTTCTTCAGCATATCAATTCCTTATGAACGTTTGTTAACGCCACTTCTAGAAACGGAAAAAGGGTGAAACGAAAGAACTGCTTCTTGCGTTTCACCCCTCTGTCCTCGATACCTGAGAGATTTGCCCCATCGGTGGATGTCGACCGCGTCCCGAAGAAGGTGCCCTCGGGGTGCCACAGTCGCCATCGCTCTCCAGAGTTTCGGGTTTGACCCCGGTTCCGCGGTTCTTTTGCCTGAGCGTTTTCGGGTGGAATTGCGCCTTCGGCGGCAGAGCGAATCTGCACTCTCCCACGGAATGCGGGCACTATAGCCGGATGCCCGGTGCGAGGCAACCTCCGCACCGTACAGTTTCCGCGCAGCCGAATCCGGGCGATGGGCGGCTTCATGTTAAACTAATCGATTATTTTTTTCCTGTAGATCGTGACCCCAGCCAACTTCGACTTCCATTGCCATTCTGCTGTTTCCGACGGGCTGCTGCCGCCGCAGGAGGTGGCCAGGCGGGCGGCGGGGAATGGCGTCGACCTGTGGGCGCTGACCGATCACGACGATCTCGGCGGTCTGCTCATTGCCGGGGAGGCGGCCGCCGAGGCCGGGATGGGTTTCGTTCCGGGCGTCGAGATCTCGATTGAGTGGCGAGGCGTGCCGGTGCATGTCGTAGGTCTCGGCTTCGATCTGGAGGATCGCGGCTTGTCCGGCGGGCTCGATGATCTGCGCAGCGGCCGCATCGAGCGCGCCCGCCGGATGGGCGATGCACTGGCCGCCATCGGCATTCCCGGCGCCTACGAAGGCGCGCTGTGTTTCGTGACCAATCCGAGTCTGGTTACGCGCGCTCATTTTGCGCGCTACCTGGTGTCGATCGGCATCGCTCGCGACATGCCGGGCGTCTTCCAGCACTACCTGACTCCGGGCAAGCCAGGCTATGTCGATCATCGCTGGGCGACCCTGCAGGAAGCGATCGGGTGGATCTCCGGCGCCGGCGGCGTTGCGGTCTTGGCGCATCCCGGGCGCTACCGGATGTCCGGCGGCGAGATGCGCGGCTTGCTCGACGAATTCAGGGATCTCGGCGGGCAAGGCCTCGAGGTCACCTCCGGCAGCCATTCGCCCGACCAGGTGATGCATTTCGCCAGGCTGGCCCGTCACTATGGCTTTCACGCCTCGCGTGGTTCGGATTTCCATGGGCCGCAGGAGAGTTATGTCGATCTCGGCAAGTTGCCGCAACTGCCGGAAGACCTCAAGCCCGTCTGGCGTCTGCTGACCTGAGCCGTGGCCCGCATCGTCAATATCCATCCGGATACACCGCAACACCGCCTGCTGGCGCAGGCGGCGGAATTGATTCGCGATGGCGGCATCGTCGCGCTGCCGACCGATTCCTGCTACGCCCTGGGCTGTCACCTTGGCGACAAGGAGGCGATGGACCGCATCCGCATGATCCGCCAGATCGACGAGCGCCACCACCTGACGCTGATGGTGCGCGATCTCTCGGAAATCGCCCATTTCGCCCGCGTCGACAACGCCCAGTACCGCCTGCTGAAGGCGACGACGCCGGGCAGCTACACCTTCATCCTCGAGGGCACCAAGGAATTGCCGCGCCGGGTCATGCACCCCAGGCGCAAGACCATCGGGCTGCGGGTTCCCGCTCATCCGGTCGCGCTGGCCATGCTCCAGGAGTTGAACGAACCGCTGCTGACGACGACCCTGCAGTTGCCGGCTGACGAGGCGCCGCTGACCGAGGGCTGGGAAATTCAGGATCGCCTTGACGACCAGATCGAGCTGATTCTCGACGCTGGCCAGTGCGGCACCGAGCCGACCACCGTCATCGACCTTACTGGCCGCGCGCCCGAACTGATCCGCGCCGGTCGCGGTTCGCTCGCGCCGTTCGGGCTGGACTGACCGCCATGATCGAGAGCGTGATCCAGACCATCGCCATCTCGGCGTTGCCGGTGATCTTCGCGATCACCCTGCACGAGGCGGCACACGGTTACGCCGCACGCCACTTCGGCGACCCGACCGCCTGGCAGCTGGGGCGCATCAGCCTCAACCCGCTGCGCCATATCGACCCGGTCGGCACCATCCTCATTCCGGCCGCGATCCTGCTCTTTTCCGGCGGCACCTTCCTGTTTGGTTACGCCAAGCCGGTGCCGGTCGATTTCAGCCGGCTGCGCAACCCGAAGCAGGACATGTTCTGGGTCGCCGCCGCCGGGCCGGGCGCCAACCTGTTCATGGCCTTCTGCTGGGCCTTCATGCTCAAGCTGGCCTGGCTGCTGCCGGGCAACGTGTTTACGCTGCCGCTCTCGGAAATGAGCAAGGTCGGGATCATCGTCAATTGCGTGTTGATGGTCCTCAACCTGCTGCCGCTGCCCCCGCTCGACGGCGGCCGCATTGCCGTCAGCCTGTTGCCGCACGGATTGGCCTGGAGATTCGCGAAGATCGAGCGCTGGGGCTTCCCGATTTTGCTGGTCCTCCTGTTCACCGGTATCCTCGGCGCGGTCATGAATCCGCTGGTAATCCTGGTGGCGCGGACCATCGAATCCATTTTCGGGCTTTACTGATCAACCATGTACGCAGAACGTGTCCTTTCCGGCATGCGCCCCACCGGGTCGCTCCATCTCGGCCATTACCACGGGGTCCTCAAGAACTGGGTCCGGCTCCAGCACGAGTACCCCTGCCTGTTTTTCGTTGCCGACTGGCATGCGCTGACGACGCACTACGACGACCCGCAGGGCATCGAGCAGGCGACCTGGGAGATGGTCATCGACTGGCTGGCCGCCGGGGTCGACCCCAACCAGGCGACCCTGTTCATCCAGTCGAAGGTGCCGGAGCATGCCGAACTGCACCTGCTGCTGTCGATGATGACGCCGCTCGGCTGGCTGGAACGGGTGCCGACCTACAAGGACCAGCAGGAAAAACTGGAAAACAAGGATCTGTCCACCTACGGTTTCCTCGGCTACCCGCTGCTGCAGGCGGCCGACATCCTGATCTACCGCGCCGACAAGGTGCCGGTGGGCGAGGACCAGGTGCCGCACATCGAGTTTTCCCGCGAAATTGCCCGCCGCTTCAACCACCTGTACGGACGCGAGCCCGGCTTCGCGGACAAGGCGCGCGAGGCGGTCAAGAAACTGGGCGGCAAGAAGGCACGGTTGTACGAGGAACTGCGGGTCCGCTTCCAGCAGGAGGGCGACCGCGCCGCCATCGAGCAGGCCAGAGCCATCCTCGATGAAGTCCAGCACCTGTCGCTGGGCGACCGCGAGCGGCTGTTCGGCTTTCTGGAAGGCACCGGCAAGATGATCCTCGCCGAGCCCGGGGCGCTGCTGACCGAGGCTTCCAGGATGCCGGGTCTGGACGGGCAGAAGATGTCCAAGTCCTACAGCAACACGATCACGCTGCGTGAATCCGGGGACTCGGTCACGAAGAAGGTGCGCAGCATGCCGACCGATCCCGCCCGGGTGCGCCGCAGCGACCCCGGCGAGCCGGCCAGATGTCCGGTCTGGCATCTGCACCAGGTCTATTCAGCTGCGGAGTGCAAGGAATGGGTGCAGCAGGGGTGCCGCAGCGCCGGTATCGGCTGCATCGACTGCAAACAACCGGTAATCGACGCCATCCTGCGCGAGCAGGCGCCGATGCGGGAGCGGGCGCAGGTCTATCTGGACGACCCGACGCTGGTCCGCAACATCATCGCCGACGGCTGCGAAAAGGCGCGCGAACTCGCCCGCGAGACGATGCGCGACGTGCGCGAGTCGATGGGCCTGGAGTACCACTGATGGGCAGGAAGGCGTTAAGCCGTGGCTGCCGACTCGGCGCGCCTTGCCCGGAGCGGACCCGCCTTCCGGCCCGCTGAACATGGACGTTGCGGTCGACCTTCCGCAGGGCGTGCTTTTCGAGCCGGTGGCCCGCATCTACGGCGAGCCGCTCGAGCAGTTGCCGCAGGATCTCTACATCCCGCCGGATGCGCTGGCGATCATGCTCGACGCCTTCGAGGGCCCGCTCGACCTGCTGCTCTACCTGATCCGCAAGGCCAACGTCGACATTCTCGACATCCCGATGGCGCCGCTGACCCGGCAGTATCTCGACTATATCGAGAGCATGCGGGCCAGCAACCTCGAACTGGGAGCCGATTATCTCGTGATGGCGGCGATGCTGATCGAGATCAAGTCGCGCATGCTCCTGCCGCGCCCGAAGGCGGGCGCCGGCGACGAGGCCGAGGATCCGCGCGCAGAACTGGTGCGCCGGCTGATGGAATACGAGCAGATGAAGCTGGCCGGGCTCAAGCTCAATGAACTGCCGCAGGCCGAGCGCGAGTTCTTCTGGGTCGAGACGCTGGTCGAGAAGTCGCTGTACGTCCGCTTGCCCGAGGTGTCGCTCGAGGATCTCCGGCTGGCCTGGCTGGCCGTCGTGCGCCAGGCCAGCCTGAACAAGCATCACCGGATCGGCCGCGAGGAACTGTCGGTGCGCGAGCACATGGGGATCATTCTCCGGGTCTTGCGCGAGCGCGGCGGTTTCGTGCAGTTCGAAACGATGTTCGATCCGGGCATGGGGGTGCCCGGGCTGGTCGTGCATTTCCTGGCGATGCTCGAGCTGGCCCGCGAAAAGCTGGTCGAATTCAGTCAATCCGAGGCGTTTCAGCCGATTTACCTGCGAGTGCATCAAGGTGGAAGCGAGTCTGGTCAAGAAAGTGCTTGAAGCGGCATTGCTCGCTGCCCGTGAGCCGATGACGCCGCTCGAGCTGCGCAAGATGTTCGACGAGGAACTGGCGCCCGACCTTCTGCGCAAGCTGCTCGACGAATTGCGCGAGGAATGGGCCGAGCGTCCGGTCGAACTGATCCAGCTTGCGTCGGGCTGGCGTTTCCGGACGCGGGCCGAATTCCTCCCGTACCTCGAGCGCCTGAACCCGGAAAAGCCGCCAAAATACTCGCGGGCGATGCTGGAAACGCTGGCCATCATCGCCTACCGGCAGCCGGTGACGCGCGGCGACATCGAGGAAATCCGCGGCGTCGCCGTCAATACGAATGTCGTCAAGACGCTCGAGGAGCGTGGCTGGATCGATGTTGTCGGTCATCGCGACACGCCCGGCCGGCCGGCGCTGTTCGCGACGACGAAGAAGTTTCTCGACGATCTCGGGCTGCGCAGCGTCAGCGAGTTGCCGCCGCTCGAACAGGTCAGTCAGACACTGGAGCCGGATCATGAAAACTAGACGCACGCCTTTCCGCCAGTCGCGGACGGCGGATTCCGAAAATGGGCCGGAAAAAGCGGTCGACCGCGGCCGTTCGCGTAGGGACGGCATTCCCGCCGGGGCGGCGAAGACCACGAAGGCCTCTGTGGGGGGCGGCAAGGAAACCCCAAGGGGGCGTGCGCCGCGTCGCGAAGTCCCCGATGCCAAAGTCGCGCCAACAAAGGCGGCTTCGGGACGTCGTCCGGCGCCCAGGACGGGGGGGCGGGCAAATCGCGGCAGTGTTGCCCACGATGGCCGGCCGCTGGCCGAAGCCAGGCCGGAACGTCTGCAGAAGGTGCTCGCGCAGGCCGGCATCGGTTCGCGGCGGGAGATGGAAGAGTGGATCGTAGCGGGGCGGATAAGCGTCAATGGGGTCACTGCCACGCTGGGTCAGAGCGTGGTGCCGAGCGACAGGATCAAGATCGGTGGCCGCCTGGTCAATGTGCGATTCACCTCGGCCCGGGTGCCGCGTGTCGTCCTCTATCACAAGCCCGAGGGGGAGATCGTCTCGCGTGACGATCCGGATGGCAGGCCCTCGGTGTTCGCCGCGCTGCCACGCATCCGCAGCGGCCGCTGGATCGCCGTCGGTCGGCTCGACTTCAACACCTCCGGCCTGCTTCTATTTACCACCTCCGGCGAACTGGCCAACAGGCTGATGCACCCGAGTTCGGAACTGGTTCGCGAGTATGCGGTGCGCGTTCTCGGCGAGTTGACGCCCGAAGCGCAACAGCAATTGCTGAATGGCGTCGAACTCGACGATGGCCCGGCCAGCTTTGCCAGCATCGACGAAGCAGGGGGCGAGGGGGCTAACCGCTGGTATCGCGTCACGCTGTTCGAAGGGCGCAACCGCGAGGTGCGTCGCCTGTTCGAGGCGGTCGGGTGCACGGTCAGCCGGCTGATCCGGATTCGCTACGGCCCGTTCACCCTGCCGCCGCAGCTCAAGCGCGGGCGCGTGCGCGAACTGGAGGAGAGCGAAGTCAAGGCCTTGCAGAGCGCACTGGAGAAATCGATCAAGCCGGCGGCGCTCCGGGACGGTGCATAAAGTCTGCCAGACCGATTTACCGGGAGGAACAAAGTCACTATAATTCACTGGTTTGTTCCTCTCGCCGTTTCCGGCGGGCATCTTTTTTGTGAGATGGGCGTTTCGCCCATTTTTTGTTTGTGGCCATGGATTTAAACGCACTGCTTGAAACGACCGTGGTCGGTCTCGGTTACGAACTCGTCGATATCGAGTTGTCGCCCCGGGGCCGAACCATTCGTGTCTTCATCGACCTGCCAAACAAGGAGAACGGGGTCGATGTCGACGATTGCGCACGCGTGTCCAATCAGCTTTCCCGCCTGCTCGATGTTGAGAACGTCGATTACGACCGGCTCGAAATCTCGTCGCCGGGCCTTGATCGCGTGGTCAAGAAGCCCGAGGATTTCCAACGCTTTGCCGGGCACGACATCCAGATCAAGCTGCGCATCCCGCAGGGCGGCCGCCGCAACTTCCAGGGCGAACTGATCGGCCTTGCCGACGGCAAGGTCGGCCTGCGCCTCGAGACGGATGCCGTGGAACTCGAATTCAACAATATCGAGAGGGCACGTCTGGTGCCGCGATTCGACTGAAGGACTAGGAGGTCTTGGCTCATGAGCCGTGAAATTTTGCTGTTGGTCGATGCGCTGGCCCGCGAGAAGAACGTCGGCAAGGAAATCGTCTTTGGCGCCCTCGAACTGGCGCTGGCTTCGGCGACCAAGAAGCGTATCCACGACGAAGCCGATGTGCGGGTGACGATCGACCGCGAAAGCGGCAATTACGAGTCCTTCCGTCGGTGGCAGGTTGTTCCCGATGACGAGTACGTCAATGAATACCTCGAGGTGCCGCTTTCCGAGGCGCGCAAGGAGGATCCGGAAATCGAGGCTGGCGATTCGCTCGAGGAGCCGCTCGAGCCCATCGACTTCGGTCGCATCGGTGCGCAGGCAGCCAAGCAGGTCATTCTGCAGAAGATTCGCGATGCCGAGCGCGAACAGATCCTGGCTGACTTCCTCGAGCGCGGCGAGCATATCGTCTATGGCACCATCAAGCGCATGGAGCGGGGCAGCGCGATCATCGAAGCCGGCAAGATCGAGGCGGTGCTGCCGCGCGACCAGATGATCCCCAAGGAGAACCTGCGCATCGGCGATCGCGTCCGTGCCTACCTGTTGCGCATCGACCGCAATGCGCGGGGACCGCAGATCATACTGTCACGCACCGCGCCGGAATTCGTCATCAAGCTGTTCGACCTGGAAGTGCCGGAGATTTCGGACGGCCTCATGGAGATCAAGGCGTGTGCCCGTGATCCCGGTTTGCGTGCCAAGATTGCCGTCAAGTCGAACGACCCGCGCGTTGACCCGATCGGCACCTGCGTCGGCTTGCGCGGTTCGCGCGTGACTGCGGTGCGCAATGAAATCGGCGGCGAGAACATCGATATCGTCCTGTGGTCGGCAGACCCGGCGCAGTTCGTCGTCGGCGCGCTGTCGCCGGCGGAGGTTTCCTCGATCGTCGTCGATGAAGAGAAGCACGCCATGGATGTCGTGGTCGACGAGGACAACCTCGCCATCGCGATCGGCCGCAACGGGCAGAATGTCCGCCTCGCCTCGGAATTGACCGGCTGGACGATCAACCTGATGACCCAGGATGAGTCGGTCAAGCGCTCTGAAGCCGAATACGCGGTGACCCGCGTCACCTTCATGGAGAAGCTGGATATCGACGAGGAACTCGCGGATCTGCTGATCGGTGAGGGCTTCTCGACGCTCGAGGAGGTCGCCTACGTTCCCCTCGCCGAAATGCTAGAGATCGAGGGACTCGATGAAGACATCGTCAATGAGTTGCGCAATCGGGCGCGCAATGTCCTGCTGACCGAGGCCATCGTGAACGAGGAGCAGATCGAAGGCGTGGCCGACGACCTCTTGACGCTCGAGGGCATGACTCGGGAACTGGCGGCGAAACTGGCTGGCAAAGGGGTCAAAAGTCGCGATGACCTCGCCGAACTGGCGGTCGATGAACTCGTTGAATTGACCGGAATCGACGAGCAGCGTGCCAAGGAAATCATTTTGAAGGCGCGTGCTCACTGGTTTGAGTGAGCGGGAGGGTAGCCAGCATGACCGCAACAACTGTTTCGCAATTTGCCGCAGAACTCAAGATGCCGGTTTCCGCCCTGCTTGAACAACTGGGCAGGGCCGGCGTCGCCAAGAAGGACAGCGCCGATGCGTTGACCGATCAGGACAAGGCAAGGTTGCTCGATTACCTGCGCCGCGCCCATGGCGACGATTCGAAGACCAAGATCACGCTGACCCGCAAGCAGACGTCGGAATTCAAGGCGACTGATTCGCATGGCCGTGCCCGGACGGTTCAGGTCGAGGTGCGCAAGAAGCGCGTCCTGATCAAGCGCGATGCCGGCGACCACGGCGTCGAGCAAGTTGCCGAGGGCATTTCCGGAGTGGTCGAAAGGCCGGCGGAGCTGCCGGTCGTCGAACCGGTTGTGAAGGTCGCACCGGTCGTCGAGCAGGTGCCGGAAATCGAGGCGAAGCCTCAAGCGGCGCCGCAGCCGACGGTCCCGCTTGCTTCGGTGATTGGCCAGGGCGAGTTGCGTTCCCGCGAGGAACAGGATCGCCGCTATAGCCAGTTGCGCGAAATCCAGGAACAGGAGTTAAAGGCGAAGCTGGCCCGCGAAGCCGAACTGGCACGCATGCGCCAGCAGGCCGAGGCAGCGGCCGAAGCTGCCAGACTGGCGGGTCAGGCGACACAGCAGGCGGCAGCCCAGGCGAAGACGCAGGAAGCCGCGCCGGAGAAGGGGACGTTGCACAAGAAGCCCGAAGCGCCGGGCAAGGATGCCAAGAAGGGCGGCAACGGTCGTGCCGACGACAGCCGCAAGAAGCCGGGCATCAAGACGCGCTCGGCCGATCCCGGCAGTTTGTGGAAGAGCGGCCGGCATGGCCACCGGAAGCATGGACACGCGGTTGACGAAGGCCAGGGCAGCTTCCAGGCGCCGACCGACCTCATCGTTCGTGAGATTCATGTTCCCGAAACCATTTCGGTGGCCGATCTGGCCCACAAGATGGCGGTGAAGGCCATCGAAGTCATCAAGGTGATGATGAAGATGGGTTCGATGGTCACCATCAACCAGGTGCTGGACCAGGAAACGGCCATGATCGTGGTCGAGGAGATGGGCCACAAGGCTCTTGCCGCCAAGCTCGACGATCCCGATGCCTTCCTCGAGGAGTCCGCTGCGCACAAGGATGTGCCAATGGAGCCGCGGGCACCGGTGGTTACCGTCATGGGCCACGTAGACCACGGCAAGACCTCGCTGCTGGACTACATCCGCCGCGCCAAGGTGGCCGCGGGCGAAGCAGGTGGCATCACCCAGCATATCGGTGCCTACCATGTGCAGACCGCCCGCGGCATGGTCACCTTCCTCGACACTCCCGGCCACGAGGCGTTCACGGCCATGCGCGCACGCGGCGCCAAGGCGACCGACATCGTCATCCTGGTCGTCGCTGCCGATGACGGCGTGATGCCGCAGACGCGGGAGGCGATTCACCACGCCAAGGCGGCCGGCGTGCCGCTGGTCGTCGCGGTCAACAAGATCGACAAGCCCGAAGCCAACCCGGACCGGGTCAAGCAGGAACTGGTGGCCGAAGGCGTCATTCCCGAGGAATACGGCGGCGATTCGCCGTTCGTGGCGGTTTCGGCGAAGAAGGGCATCGGTATCGACGAACTGCTCGAGCAGGTGCTGCTGCAGGCTGAAGTCCTCGAACTGAAGGCGCAGCGGGATGCCCCGGCCAAGGGCCTGATCATCGAAGCGCGTCTCGACAAGGGACGCGGTGCCGTGGCGACGATGCTGGTCTTGGCGGGAACCCTGAAACGCGGCGACGTCGTGCTCGCCGGCCAGGTTTCCGGGCGGGTTCGGGCCATGCTCGACGAGAACGGCAAGGCGATCAATCAGGCAGGTCCGTCGATCCCGGTGGAAATTCTCGGTCTGTCGGATGTGCCGGCGGCGGGAGAAGAAGCGATTGTTCTGTCCGATGAGAAGAAGGCAAGGGAAATCGCCTTGTTCCGTCAGGGCAAGTTCCGCGACGTCAAGCTGGCGAAGCAGCAGGCAGCCAAGCTCGAGAACATGTTCGAGCAGATGAAGGAAGGCGAGGTCAAGACCCTGCCCCTAATCGTCAAGGCCGACGTGCAGGGTTCGCAGGAAGCACTGGTACAGACGCTGGCCAAGCTGTCGAACGACGAAGTCCGGGTGCAGATCATCCACAGCGCCGTCGGCGGAATCAGCGAGTCCGACGTCAACCTGGCGCAGGCGTCCAACGCCGTCATAATCGGCTTCAATACGCGGGCCGATGCCAATTCGCGCAAGCTGGCCGAGACTTTCGGTGTCGACATCCGCTACTACAACGTGATCTACGACGCGGTCGACGAGGTCAAGGCGGCGCTTTCCGGAATGCTGGCACCAGAGAGGCGCGAGCAGATCATTGGTCTGGTCGAGATCCGCCAGGTCTTTCATGTTTCCAAGGTCGGCGCCATTGCCGGCTGTTATGTCCTGGAGGGCCTGGTCAAGCGCAATTCACGCGTCCGCCTGCTGCGTAACAATGTGGTGCAGTGGGACGGCGAGCTTGAGTCGCTGAAGCGCTTCAAGGACGATGTCAAGGAGGTGCGCAGCAACTTCGAATGCGGGCTTTCGCTCAGGAACAACAATGACATCCAGGAAGGCGACCACCTCGAAGTTTACGAGATCCAGGAAGTGGCCCGCACCCTGAAATGAAGAAGGCTGGTTTTCAGCGCAGCGATCGGGTGGCGGAGCAGGTGCGCCGCGACCTCGCCGACCTGATTCGCAGTGAACTGAAGGATCCGCGGGTCGGCATGATCAGCCTGACGGCGGTGGAGCTGACACCCGATTACGCCCACGCCAAGATCTTCTTCACGACGCTCGCCGACGAGCATCTGGACGAAGTCGAACGTGGCCTGAAGCGCGCGTCGGGCTTCCTGCGCCGGGAACTTGGGCGGCGGATTCACATTCACACACTGCCCGAACTGCATTTCGTCTACGACAATTCCATTGCGCACGGCATCAGTCTCTCGCACCTGATCGATCAGGCCAGCGCGTTGAGCGACCAGACGCCTGACGAGTAGGGTTCGCATGCAGGTCAGGAAGGCCTGGAAACAGGTCGACGGTGTTCTCCTCCTCGACAAGCCGCTCGGTCTGACTTCCAACGATGCCCTGCAGAAGGCGCGCCACCTCTTTTCTGCGGCCAAGGGCGGCCACACCGGGACCCTCGATCCGCTTGCCACGGGCTTGCTGCCGCTGTGCTTCGGCGAGGCGACCAAATTCTCGGCCGACCTGCTCGATGCCGACAAGACCTACGAGGCCGAGGTCAGGCTGGGCGTCTGCACCGATACCGGCGATGCCGAAGGCAAGGTGACCGCGACGGCTGCGGTCGACGTCTCCGAGGACGATGTTTTCCAGGTCCTGCCGCAGTTCACCGGGGTTATCCGGCAGGTTCCGCCGATGCACTCGGCGCTCAAGCGCAATGGCCGTCCTCTGTACGAGCTCGCGCGCCAGGGAATCGGTGTCGAGCGTGAGTCGCGCACCATCATCATCCATTCCATCGACTGCCTGAGCTTTGGTGGCGACAGCGTTACCTTGCGGGTTGAGTGCAGCAAGGGTACCTACATTCGCGTGCTGGCCGCCGACATCGGACAGGCGCTCGGCTGTGGTGCTCACCTGGCAGGCCTGCGCCGGACCAGGGTTGGCGATCTCGATCTGGACGCTGCTGTGACGCTGCCGCAACTCGAGGCTCTCGACGAAGTGGGGCGTGCAGGTTGCCTGCGCCCGGTCGATGCCTTGCTGCGCAGCCTGGCGGTGGCGACACTGCAAGGCGAGGCGGCCGAGCGCTTTCGCCACGGGAACCCGGTCGATCTCCCCGCCGGCCTGAGCGGAAAGATACGCGTCTATGTCGACGGCACGCTGATCGGCGTCGGCGAATCGGCAGCGGACGGCCGTCTGTGGCCGAAAAGACTGGTGCACCTGACGCATTGATCTGTTAAAATGCTCAGCCTTCCTCTGCCAGAGGGAAGGAGTGTCCTGATCTGACGCCCGCTCTATCAAACTGGGGCTGCGTTGCAACCAAGAAAGAGAGTTTGAAATGGCAATGACCACTGAATCCAAGGCCGGCATCGTCGCCGAATTTCAGCGCGCCAAGGGCGACACCGGATCCCCGGAAGTCCAGGTCGCGCTGCTCACCGCCCGAATCAACGATCTGACCCCGCACTTCAAGGAGCACAAGAAGGATCACCACTCCCGTCGTGGTCTCCTGCGTCTGGTCAGCCAGCGCCGCAAGCTCCTGGATTACCTTAAGGGCAAGAATATCGATTCTTACCGTACCCTGATTACACGCCTCGGTCTGCGGAAATAATCCTGACCGTAGCGTTCGAGAGAGCGGCCCGGATTAGTCCCGGCCGCTTTTTTCATTTGTTGTCGTTGTTGGCTGTTCAATGTGATGAGAGTGAAAGGAAAACATGTTCAATGTCGTGAAAAAGACCTTCGCCTACGGGGACCATCAGGTCACCCTGGAAACCGGCGAAGTTGCCCGCCAGGCTGGCGGTGCCGTGCTGGTGTCGATGGAGGAAACCGTGGTGCTGGTGACAGTTGTCGCCGCCAAGAATGCCAAGCCCGGCCAGGATTTCTTCCCGCTGACCGTTGATTACCAGGAGAAGACCTACGCTGCAGGCCGCATCCCCGGCGGCTTCTTCAAGCGCGAGGGCCGTCCCTCGGAAAAGGAGATACTGACCTGCCGCCTGATCGACCGTCCGATTCGCCCGCTGTTCCCGGACGGCTTCTACAACGAAGTCCAGATCATCGCCACGGTGATGTCGCTGAATCCGGAAGTCGATTCCGACATCCCGGCGATGATCGGTGCCTCGGCCGCGCTGGCGATTTCCGGCGTGCCGTTCAACGGCCCGATCGGTGCCGCACGCGTCGGCTACATCAACGGCCAGTACGTGCTGTGCCCGACCCAGAGCCAGCTCAAGAAAAGCCAGCTCGACCTCGTCGTCGCCGGCACCGAATCAGCCGTCCTGATGGTCGAGTCCGAATGCGATCAACTGTCCGAGGAAGTCATGCTGGGCGCCGTCGTTTTCGGTCACACCGAATCGCGGAAGGCGATCGATGCCCTCAACGAGCTCGTCGAAGAAGCCGGCAAGCCCGAGTGGGACTGGGCTCCGGCAGCGAAGAACGAGCCGCTGATCGCCCGGGTACATGAACTTGCCAGGCCCGAGTTCGAGGCGGCCTACAACATCACCGTTAAGCAGACGCGGACCCAGGCGATCAAGGACATCTACGCCCGGGTCATCGCCGCCGTCAGCGAAGGCGTTGACAACCCGCCGTCGGGCGGCGAGGTCATGGACATCATGTTCGCCCTCGAAGGCGATATCGTGCGCGGTCGCATCCTGTCGGGCGCGCCGCGCATCGACGGTCGCGACACGCGCACCGTGCGTCCGATCACCATGCGTTCCGGTGTCCTGCCGCGTACCCACGGTTCCGCCCTGTTCACTCGGGGTGAAACCCAGGCGCTGGCGGTGGCGACGCTCGGCACCAACCGCGACGAGCAGATCATCGACGCTCTGGCCGGCGAATACCGCGACCGCTTCATGCTCCACTACAACATGCCCCCGTTCGCCACCGGCGAATGCGGCCGCGTCGGGTCGCCGAAGCGGCGCGAGATCGGTCACGGCCGCCTTGCCAAGCGCGCGCTGCTGGCCGTGCTGCCGAAGCCGGAGGACTTCTCCTACTCGATGCGCGTTGTTTCGGAAATTACCGAGTCCAACGGCTCGTCGTCGATGGCTTCCGTCTGTAGCGGCTGCCTGGCGCTGATGGATGCCGGCGTGCCGCTCAAGGCGCACGTCGCCGGCATCGCCATGGGCCTGATCAAGGACGGCAACCGCTTCGCCGTGCTCACCGACATCCTCGGCGACGAGGATCATCTCGGCGACATGGACTTCAAGGTTGCCGGCACCACGGGCGGCATCACGGCACTGCAGATGGACATCAAGATCCAGGGCATCACCAAGGAGATCATGAAGGTTGCCCTGGCGCAGGCCCAGGAAGCCCGCTTGCACATACTCGGCCTGATGCAGCAGGCTGCTGCCGGCCCGCGCGAAGAAATGTCGGCCTATGCACCGCGTCTCTACACCTTCAAGATCAATCCGGAAAAGATCCGTGACGTGATCGGCAAGGGCGGTGCCGTCATCCGTGCCCTGACCGAGGAAACCGGCACCACCATCGATATCCAGGACGACGGCACGATCACCATCGCTGCCACCTCTGGCGATGCTGCCGCCGCGGCCCGTTCGCGCATCGATGCGATCACCGCGGAAGTCGAGATCGGGAAGATCTACGAAGGCACCGTGCTGAAGATCCTCGATTTCGGTGCGATCGTTTCCGTGCTCCCGGGCAAGGATGGTCTGCTGCACATCTCCCAGATCGCCCAGGAGCGCGTCAACAAGGTCGAGGACTACGTCAAGGAAGGCCAGGTCGTGCGCGTCAAGGTCCTCGAGACCGACGACCGCGGTCGCGTCAAGCTGTCGATGAAGGCTGCCGCAGCCGAGGAGGGTACGTCTCAGTCGGGCGCCGCAGTGCAGCCGCAGTGATCCGCTGGCTCGGCTAGAAGCGCAAAAGGGCACCTCGAGGTGCCCTTTCCATTTTGCGCTTTCCGAGCAACTACCGGCGCCCTGAGGAAAGTCCCAGGTGGCGCCAGGCGGAATCGACGCCTATTTGGCCATCTGCCTTTCCTTCATTTCGTCGAGCGTCTTGCAGTCGATGCAAAGTCTAGCCGTCGGACGGGCTTCCAGGCGCTTGATGCCGATCTCTACACCGCACTTGTCGCAAAATCCATAGTCGCCGCTCTCGATGCGCGCCAGGGTCTCGTTGATCTTCTTAATAAGTTTGCGCTCGCGGTCCCGGTTGCGCAACTCGATGGCGATATCCGTTTCCTGGCTGGCACGGTCATTGGGATCTGCAAACACGGTGGCTTCGTCCTGCATGGTGTGCACCGTGCGGTCGATATCCTCGCTCAATTCCTTCTTGAGTGTCTCGAGGATCTTGCGAAAATGCGCAAGCTGCTTTCCGCTCATGTACTCTTCCCCGGCCTTCGGTTCGTACGGCGGGAAATGCTTGTGTAATAGATCTTCAGACATGTTGCTTGTGCGTCCAGGGAACAAAAAAAGAACTAGATATCAGAAAGCAGGACGCGCTGCAAGGAAACTTTGTTGATGGAATACAGGTCTTTGATCTGGTGCGGGTTTACGGGCGATGTTAGAATCCGTTCCCTCGTGTCGGGGCGTAGCGCAGCCTGGTAGCGCATCTGCTTTGGGAGCAGAGGGTCGTGAGTTCGAATCCCACCGCCCCGACCAATTCCTCCGTGCTTCCCCGGCAAGTGCCCGTAGCTCAACTGGATAGAGCAGCTGCCTTCTAAGCAGCAGGTCGGGGGTTCGAGTCCCTCCGGGCACGCCACTTTCGATCGACTTGCGCTGTCAGGCGTCAAACAGGATTGCGGGAACACAGATGATTCTTGTCACCGGCGGTACAGGGTATATCGGTTCACACACCGTGGTCGAAATGCTGACTGCGAACCTTGACCTGCTCATACTCGACAACTTTTCCAACAGTTCGCCCAGAGTGGTCGACGCGATCGAGCGTATTGTCGGCAGGCGGCCGCTCGTGGTTGACAGCGATATCCGGGACAAGGCCGGGTTGCGCCGGATATTCGACGAATATCCGATTCTTGGCGTCGTTCACTTCGCGGGACTGAAGGCGGTTGGCGAGTCGGTTGAACGCCCCTTGCGCTATTACGACAACAACGTCGCCGGCTCCCTCGCCCTGTTCGAGGCGATGGCGGAGGCGGGCGTCTTCCGGCTGGTCTTCAGTTCCTCGGCCACGGTCTACGGCGATCCGCATAGCGTGCCGATCCGCGAGGACTTTCCACTGCAGGCGACCAATCCCTACGGCCGCACGAAACTGATGATCGAGGACATCTTGCGCGATCTGGCGGCTGCGGACCCGCGCTGGCGGGTGGCGCTGCTGCGCTATTTCAACCCGGTTGGGGCGCATCCTAGCGGACTGATCGGGGAAGATCCGCGGGGTATCCCCAACAACCTGATGCCTTATGTGGCCCAGGTCGCTATCGGCCGGCGCCCCGAACTGTCCGTTTTCGGTGGCGATTACCCGACGCGGGATGGAACCGGGGTCCGCGACTATATCCATGTGCTTGATCTCGCTCGCGGTCACCTTGCCGCGCTCAACGTTCTGGACAACCTGCCGGGAGCAGTGCCGATCAACCTCGGGACCGGTCGCGGCTATAGTGTGCTGGAGGTCGTGGCGGCTTTCGAGAGTGCCAGCGGCAGAAAAGTGCCGTTTCGCATGGTTGACCGCAGGCCGGGTGATATCGCTGCCTGCTACGCTGATGCGTCGCTTGCACAGGAATTGCTCGGCTGGTCGGCCGGGCGGGGGATGGCGACGATGTGCGAGGATTCTTGGCGCTGGCAGTCGACCAACCCGCAGGGATTCGACAACTGATTCGGCCACTGCCAATTCCAGACTGCAGCCTGTGTCTAGCATTCGTGAAGTATCTCCTTGTCAGGCGAGGTGCAGCCTGTAAAATTGATAATATGGAAGCGTTTGCAGGACTGTCGGATTTCTTTACATTGCCGGTGCAAATCAAGGCTTGCATTTTGTTGGGTTCGATGGAAGCCATTGATATTTAATCGGAATCGATGTCTTGCATGAAAATTGCTTTGAATTTCTCAAGGTTCTTTATCGGCATTAGTCAGGTGAAAAGAGATGAGTGACCAATCAAATCAAGTCGGTTCAGGACAAAGCGGGATGAACTCGGAGGCATCGGGGCGCCGCCGTTTCGTTCGCGGGGTCGGAATTGCGACCCCTGTCATTCTGACAGTCGCTTCGCGCTCGGCGTTGGCAGCCAACTGTCTTTCCCCGTCGGCAAATGCCTCGATAGCGCTCGACAACAGCAGGCCGGATCGTCAGAGAGGGGCTGGATGCTTTGGACGGGGTCCCGAGTTTTGGAAAAATGCCTCGAACGAAAAGAGCGGTCATCACGGACACTGGAAAAGCTGTGGCGCGGAGGATAGGTATTTCTCCGCATGCTTTTCCGCTCACGATGGCTTTCGTGGAAAGAAATTGAAGGATGTGCTGGCATCGCAGGGGCAGGACGAATCCGCCGGACTGGGGGCGCATTTGTGCGCCGCCTGGTGCAACCTCAATAGTGGTAGAGTGCCCGCTTCCGTACTCAGCCTTGAGACCATGAAGAAAATGTGGGCTGGGCGAAATGGAAGTTATCAGCCCGTTCCTGGAGTTTTCTGGAATCGGGTTCAAATCGCTGAATACATCAAGACAACATACTCTGGCTGATGGCGTCCGCGAATGATGGAGAATTCGGGGTTGGCATCGCCAACCCCGATGTTTTTTTGCATTTCACTTTTCGCCTGGTTGATGACGGCGTGCTGGTGTTCGACGCGGCAAGCGGAGACACGTCTCTGTTGCCGTTTGAACGGTCGCTCGTACTCGATTTCTTGCGCGAGCGGACCGCGGAAAGCCCCGCGGAAGACTACGAACTCCAGGGGTTCGTTACCAGGCTAGGGTGTTTCCCCAAGTGCTGACGGTTCAGGACGTTTCGGGAAGGAACCTCGGGGAGGCGATGCGGCAGGGGCGCTTTCGTCTTGACATCGGACGCCTGAGGCTCAAGATAAAAAGCGATATCCCTTGCTTTCCAGCGGTATTCAGAGCGCTTTATGGCCGGCATTCGTGCGGAGTAAGCGGTGGCGAATACGACTTCGATATCAGTATCGCACCGCCCAACTGGCTTCGTCGTCACATTGCGCGCAATGTCGTGTTCGAGCTTTCCGGCGAACGCCCCTTTCTGCCTGTCGATGCGGGCCATGCACACGCTTTGTTCGAGTGGGGATTGAACTGGACCATCGGATCGTTCGCCCACAACTATCTGATACTCCACTCGGCGGTTCTGGAAAACCGTGGAGCGGGTGTTCTGCTTTCGGCGGTCTCGGGAAGCGGCAAGAGCACCCTCGCGGCGGAACTCGCGCTGAGCGGCTGGAGACTGCTCTCGGACGAACTTGCCTTGCTTGACGAGAAACTTGAACTGATTCCGTGTGTGCGACCGGTCAGCCTGAAGAATTCATCCATCGACCTCATCCAGAGCAGACACCCGGAGGCCGTATTCGGGCCTGTGGCGACAAATACGCACAAGGGGAGTATCGCGCACCTGCCGGCACCCGGCGATTCGATCCGACGGGGCCGCGAGAGCGCCACGCCCCGTTTGATCATCTTCCCCAGATGGATCGACGGTGCGTCGCTGCGGATGCGGGCTGTTGGCCAAGGGCAGGCAGCCATGCGACTGATCGACCAGTCGTTCAATTACTCGACCCTCGGCATTTCCGGGTTCCAGAGGCTGGCCGGGCTGGTCAGTTCTGCCGAGGCCTGGGAGATCGAATACTCGTCGCTGGATGATGCCAGGAATGCACTGGATGAACTTGTCGAGCACCATGGTTGAAGCGTCGCCATTGACCCGCTTCCTGCGCGATCGGGGAGTGGTAGGCAGTTTCTCTGCCGAGGAATGGAGCCTCATGCTGGCCGAGGCGCGGCACGCGGGAATGCTGGCAAGAATTGCTCGCTGGATACTCGGATCGTCTATGGCTGGAAGTGTCCCGCCGTGTCATCGCGACAGCCTGGCAGCCGCCTTGGTGCATTCGGCAGCGTTTCGCCGCGACGTGCAGCGAGAGCTGCGATCGATCAGCAGTGCGCTGGTCCATGTCGAGGCGCCGATCCTGCTGCTGAAAGGCGCATCGTATGTGGCCTTGGGCTTGCCTGCCGCGGATGGCCGGATCTTCAGTGATATCGATCTGCTCGTCGGGGACAAACAGATTCGCTTTGTCGAGAGCGAACTGATGCTTGGCGGCTGGATTACGGGCGAAATCGCTGCGTACGACGACCGCTACTACAGGCAGTGGTCCCACGAGATTCCGCCAATGACTCACACGCGTCGCGGCACCACGATCGATCTTCATCACTCCCTGGTCATGCCGACATGCCGCATCGCTGTCAATTCCTCCAGAATGGTCAATGATGCAGTGCCGATTGCCGGGAGCGAGCGTTTCTGGCGGTTGCGAGATGAAGATATCCTGCTCCATGCGGCTGCCCATTTGCTGCTCAATGGGGAGTTTGATCGTGGCCTGCGCGATCTCTGCGACATCGATCTTCTCTACCGCCATTTTTCCAGCGGCTCGGCGGAGTTCGCAGAACGCCTGATCGCCCGTTCCGCCGAGGTCGGGCTCGAAGCGATTGTCCGGCAAGCGCTCTACCTGGCGTGGCGGTTCTTCTCTACCCCGGCCGATGACCGGTTGCTGCAGCGCGAGCCAACTGCCTTCGTGAGGCTGGTCGAAAAGGCCGTTTCCTCGCGCCACCCTGACACGCGAATCCGGGGACAGGCGATGGCGGACTGGCTGTTGATGGTTAGGGAACTGTCGCTGCGGTTGCCGCCAAATTTGCTCCTGATCCACCTGATGCACAAGATGTGGGTCGGGTTTCAACCCGTCAAGCGCGCGCAGGCATGAGGCAAGTCCCCGGCTACGGCGACTTGACCAGCAGTTCTTTCAGGTAATTTGCCGGTATCGCGTAGGCGATCCCGGACGGCTGACTCAGTGCCGCTTCCCTACTTCCCTTGATGAACACCATGTTGATGATGCCGATGACTTCGCCGCTGCTGACATCGAACACCGGGCTTCCGCTGTTGCCGGGGTAGGCAGTGGCATCGAGCTGGAAGATGTTGAATGGTTTGCCCTTGAGCTGGCGAACGAGTCTTTCATTGGCGTGCCGCGCGTTTGCTGCCGGCAGTGCGATCGGGGTGATCGACGACACCATGCCGCGATGGGTCACCGGCGAGAATCCGAGCGCGCCACCAATGGGGAAGCCGGTGAATCCCACTCGCTGGCCTTCGCGTACCGATTCGGAGTTGCGCAGCTTCAGGGCGGGCAGGGCCGGGCCGTCGATGCGGAGGACCGCGAGGTCGTGCTCGCGATCCTTGTTGACGACATGGGCGCGCCGAACCTGAGTTTCTCCGGAGCCATTGCGAGACTGAATGACCAGCGCCGGGGAATCGGGTTCGTTGCCGTCGGGAACGACATGGGCGTTCGTCGCGACGAGGTTTCCGCCCTCGATCACGAAGCCCGTGCCGCGCATGGCAAACTGCGGACTGTCGGTCTTCCTGTAGGTGCCGACGACGACGACCGATGGCTTGACCTGCTGGATGGTGTCGGAAATGTCGGCCGACGCCATCCCCGATAACTGGCAGGCAAGGAATGCCAGCAGCAATCTGGGATGATGGGGTCGGGCAGGTATCACATCAGCTTGCGCGAGGCGATTTTTTGCAGGTCCGGTGAGGGATCGGTCACAGCCGGATCGTAGGGGTGCTCGTCACGCTTGAAAATTTCGCGGATGCGCTTCACGTAGCCCTGTGTTTCGGCATAGGGCGGAATGCCGGCATGGCGGTTAACCGCTCCTTCTCCGGCATTGTAGGCGGCGGCAACCAGTGTGACGTCGCCCTTGAAGTAGGCCAGCAGCCAGCGCAGGTAGGCGAGGCCACCACGGATGTTCTGCTCCGGATCAAAAGGCTTTTTGACATTGAAGCGCTCGGCGGTTTCGGGGATGAGTTGCATCAGACCCTGCGCATTCTTGGGCGATACGGCGCCGGGATTGAAGTTGGATTCGGTGCGTATGACTGCCATGGCCAGCAGCGGGTAGACCCCATATTCCGGGGCCAGCTTGAGGACCATTTCCATGACCTTGCGCCGATCCGGCGCTGCCCGCGCGAGCATGTCTCGTCCGTCGCTGTCGAAGAGGCATTCGGGGACCGTGCTGCCGGGGTCACCAACCTGGCGCAGCATTCGCTGCGACAGCGCATCGCCCTGCTTCGCGGCCATCGCGAAGAAGTAGGCGGCGGTCGCATCGTCGCGTCGAACGCCTCGCCCATTGGCGTAGATCCAGCCCAGGTTGTACTGAGCCTCGACATCGCCCAGGCGCGAAGCCTCGCAATAGAGTTGGACCGCCTTCGCGGGATCGCGCGTTGCGGTATTCCCATGCTCGTAGTTGCGCGCCTCGATGCGGAGGGCTGCCGCTCTCTCACTCTTGAGCGGGTCGGCCATTGCCGGCTTGCTGGAGCAGATCACGACAAGCAGCGAGCAGAGGACCCAAGGCCCTGGAAGGTATTGATCAAACCTTGCGTGCTTCATCCTGGACTCCTTCCTTAGAGACGCCAAAGCTCCACTCCCGACCCGGCAAAGGCCGCAGCTTCAAACATGCTCTTCACGTCGGTAATCACACCATTTTTTTCGAGTTTAGACAAGAAATCGCCAATTGGCCGATTCTTGAATTCCCGATGATTGACCGCAACAACAATGGCTGCAGCACTGGGCAGATCCTCCCAGGAACGCAGATCGACCCCGTATTCGTGATGGGCCTCCCTTGCATCCGCAACCGGATCATGAACCATGACCTTGGCACCGTAGGATTGCAGCTCGCGAATGACGTCGATGACCCGCGAGTTGCGCAGATCGGGACAGTCTTCCTTGAACGTCAGACCCAGCACGATGATCGGGAAGTCCTTGACCGGATGGCCTCTTCGCACCAGTTGCTTGATCGTCTGTTCGGCGACAAATTTGCCCATGCCATCATTTATCCGGCGGCCGGCCAGGATCACCTCCGGATGGTAGCCGAGCTTCTGGGCCTTGTGGGTCAGATAGTAGGGATCGACACCGATACAGTGGCCACCGACCAGACCGGGGCGGAAAGGCAGGAAATTCCACTTCGTTCCGGCGGCCTGAAGGACTTCCAGCGTATCGATCCCGATCTTGTCGAAGATGATGGCAAGTTCGTTCATGAGGGCGATGTTGAGGTCGCGCTGGGTGTTTTCGATGACCTTCGCGGCTTCCGCCACCTTGATGGAGGAAGCGGGGAAGACGCCGGCCTTGATCACGTTTCCATAGATTTCCGTGACTGTTGCCAGAGTCGCCGGCGTGTCGCCCGAAACCACCTTGACGATCTTGGTGACGGTACGTTCCTTGTCGCCGGGATTGATGCGTTCCGGAGAGTAGCCGACAAAGAAGTCGGTCTTCCATTTCTTGCCCGAGTATTGCTCGAGGATGGGAATGCAGACTTCCTCGGTCGCGCCAGGATACACGGTCGACTCGTATACGACAATTGCTCCCGGCTTCAGATTCTCGCCAACGGCGCGCGAGGAACTGACCAGCGGGCTGAAATCGGGCTGATGTGCGTCGTCGACCGGGGTGGGCACCGCGACGATCACGAAGTCAGCTTCTCGCAGCGCAGTAGGGTCGGTACCCATCTCGAGCAGGGTGGCGGCCTTGAGGTCTTCGCTGCTCACCTCGCCGGTCGGGTCGAAATGCTGTTTGTAGCAGGCGACCTTTTCTGCAGAAAGGTCAACGCCGATGGTCCGGAACGTCTTGCCGAATTCGACTGCCAATGGAAGTCCCACGTAACCCAGTCCGACAACAGCTATTGTTTTCATCATCTTTCTCGTCTTGTATTGGAAGAATTCTAGAGCGTTCCCTGCAAGCGCCTCACTTCAGCCTGTTCGGAGAATCTGTTGCCCAGCTTGGCGAGGGCTTCGAGTTCCACACGGGCTTCATCCTTGCGCCCCGCACGGATCAGCACCTTGGCCAGATTAAGGCGAATTGCGGCAGCCTGCGGTGCGATCTCGAGCGACTTGAGCAGGAGTGCGGTCGCGCCCGCAGTGTCTCCTTGCTCTGCCAGAAGCATGGCCTGCGTGTCCATGAATGCTGGCTGGTTGGGAGCAAGTCTGTTGGCCCTTTCAGCGTACTCCAGTGCCTTCGGGGATTTCATCTGTCCGGAAACCCATGCGAGATTGTTGAGTGCGAGCGCGTTCTCCGGCTGGAGGTCGACGGCCGCACGGTAGTACTGCGCGGCAGCCGGGTAGTCCTTGCGCGCCGTCGCGAGATCGCCTGAATAGAGGCGGAATGCGACGTCTTTCGGGTGGTCCTTCAGCCAGGAAGTGGCAGCCTTTTCGGCTTCGGCAGTCTTGCCGGCGGACAGCAGGGCTTTGTGCAGCTTTATCGCAAGCTCTGACGCCGGTGCCTGGCGGACTCCATTCCTGTAGGCCACCGCGGCATCTGACCAACGCTTTTCGGCGGCGTGAATGTCTCCTTCCAGTATGTAGCCAACGGCCTCGTTGGGACGCTGCCCTTCAATTTCACGAGCAATGGCAAGCGCGTCGATGGTCTTGCCATCGCCCACCAGTATCTGGACGAGCTTCCGTTGCGCCTCGAAAAGATTGGGTCTGATCTCCAGCGCCTTGTGCAGGTTCTTGACGGCTTCTTCTGTGTTCTTGCTGGACAGGTGAATATCCGCCATCCGCAGGTATGGAAGCGGCGACGATGGCTGCAGGCTCGCCAGTTTCACGTAGGTGGCCAATGCCTTGTTGACTTCACCCGCCCTTACCTGGGCACGTCCGGCGGCATCAAGCAGTTCGGGTTTGCCAGGTATTGCCGCGAGTGCTTCCTGCGCGGCGGAGTCGGCCTTCTTCGGTTCGTCGTTTGCCATATAGAAGTCAATCAGTGCCAGCCTGGGAGCTACTCCGTCAGGATTCGCGCTGATCGATTTCTTGATGAATGTCAGGGACTCAGCATTGGTGCCGCCCGTCGCAGCCGTCAGTTTGGCGAGAGAGAGCAAGGCCGGCATGTTCTTTGGGTCTGCCGCAAGAACTTCCTCGAAGCGCTTGCGCGCCCGGTCGGAATTGCCTTCGGCCATGTCCATCGATGCCAGGCTGGCGACTGCCGGAAAACTGGTCGGATTCAATGCTACGGCCTTCTCGAAGCTCCGGCGAGCGGCTGCAGTATCTTTCTTGGCCAGCATGACGCGTCCCTGCAGGATGTAGGTTGCAGGATCGTCAGGCTGCTTCTTCTGGAGGGCGTCGATGGCGCTCAGTGCGCTGTCCAGCTCATTGCGCCGCAAATGGGAAGCGATGAGCGCCTGGTCGGCAGTGGTCCCGTCATCGACACGTGATATCTGCTCGAATTCGCTTGCTGCTTCAATGACTCTGCCTTGAGCCATATGGGCGACCGCCACGGCCGTTCTCTTCGTCAGGTCATTCGGATCGAGCTTGCTGGCTCTGTGGAGGAATTCCTCGGCCTTCTTCGGATCGCCGGCTTGCAGGTACACCTCTCCGACCAATACCAGGAAGTCCGGATCCTCGTCGATCTTTCCCAGTACCGGCTGCAAGGCGGCGAGTGCTTTGGCAGGTTGACCGGCGCGCAGATAGTTCGTTATCAACAGACCGCGCGCTAACCTCAGGTCCGGTGCCTGTTGCAGCGCCTTGCTGAGGTAGGACTCGGCCTGAAAGTACGAGCCCAACTGGTACTCGGCCGCGCCCGCAAGCTGCAGTGCCGCCGGGTTGTTCGGCGCGAACTTCAGCAGTTGCTGTGCCAGATCGCGCACGGTCCTGTACTCCTTGCGCTGGTACGCCAACTGCCCTTGGAGATAGATCGTCTGGGGATGATTGGGGGCCACCTTCTTCAGAGCATCCAGTTGCTGTGCTGCCTCCTCAACGGCCCCCTTCTGCATCAAGGTCGAAATTATTGCCGAGTGTGCGGGAATGAAGTTCGGCCGGACTTGCAGAGCCGTCCTGTATAGCTGGATCGCGCCGTCGTTGTCGCCCGTGAGCGAAAGGAGAGAGCCCTTGAGTACCAATGCATCGTAATTTGCGGAGGCTTTTTCCAGTACCCGGTCGACAGTCGCCAGGGAGCCGGAGATGTCTCTGTCCGCGGCCTTGCCTCTGGCCACCACAATGAGCGCGGGCGCATAGTCGGGCCGGGCAGCCAGCGCGGCCGCGAGCGCAGCTTTGGATGCTTCTGCGTTGCCGAGCGCCTGGTAGGCAAGACTGAGTGTCGTACTGAGATTCGCCTTTGCTTCGCCAGGCAGTTCCGTCCGTGAGAACTCGTCGACGACCTTTCTTGCCTGGCCATTGGCGAGAAGGGCTTCGGCCAGCAGGGGAATGGCCAAATCGGGGGCATACTCGAGTTCAAGCGCCTTTCGCAATTCGAGTTCCGCGCCTTGCCCATCGCCATCCTCGAGCAACGCTTGGCCGAGCAGGAAGCGCGCCTCGCCTAGCTTCGGATTTTTTTGCAGCGCATTCTTGAACTGGATGACGGCGGCTTTGCTGTCATTCTTCGCAAGGTATTCCTTTCCTGACGCAATCAGCGAATCGGGATCTTCGGCCGCACAACCGGCGAACAGGGACGTCACGACAAGCCCGACAAGTGTGATGCGAAGGTAAGCGGGTGGCTTTTTCAAGATTCGTCTTCCATAACGGTTGCAGGCTATTTGAGCCCCAGGCGATGCATCATGTCATAGAGGGTAGGGCGGCTGACACCAAGCAACTCGGCGGCACGCACCACGTTGCCGTTGGCCCTGCCCAGCGCGGTGACCACGGCACCCCTCTCGGCCTCATCGCGAACGTGGCGCAGGTCGATGTAGGCATTACCATCATCGGCGGCAATGTCCAGGCCGAGGTCTGCGCGGGTGATTTGCTGGCCATCAGCCATGATGACTGCCCGCTTGATGCAGTTTTCGAGTTCCCGGACATTTCCCGGCCAGCCGTAGGCTTCGCATGCCCGCACGGCATCTTCGGACAGGCTAAGGTTTGCGCGATGAAATTCAGCTGCGAAGCGGCGGACGAACGCGTGGGCGAGAAGAGCAGGATCACCCTTCCGCGCATGCAGCGGGGGGATGGTGACGACGATCTCGGCCAGCCGGAAGTACAGGTCTTCACGAAAGAGTCCCTCCCTGATCCGCGCTTTCAGATCCTGGTGCGTGGCGCCGACAATGCGGACGTCGACAGAAATCTCCTGGCGTCCGCCAAGTCGTTCGACGACCCGCTCCTGCAGAAAGCGCAGCAGTTTCGCCTGCAACGCCAGGGGCAGGTCGCCGATTTCGTCCAGCATCAGTGTTCCGCCGCCGGCCGATTCGATCTTGCCTTGGGTCGTCTTGCTTGCGCCGGTGAACGCGCCCTTTTCGTAGCCGAACAATTCGCTTTCAAGGAGATTGTCCGGAATTGCAGCGCAGTTGATTGCCACAAAGCGCTCTCCCCTGCGGGTTGACGCTTCGTGCAACCCGCGTGCGAGAATCTCCTTGCCGGTACCGCTCTCGCCTAGCAGAAGAACTGTTGCACTGGTATTCGCGACCTTTTCGATCATCCGACAGGCGCGCATCATTTCGCTGTCCCGGGTCAGCAGGCCGGCGAGAGCAGCCGGCTGCTGCATGGCCTGGAGTCGCCGGTTTTCCTGTTGCAGGTCGAACAGCCTGAACGCGCGATCTATCGTCAGCACCATAAGTTGGGGTTCGAACGGCTTGGCGAAGAAGTCGTAGGCGCCAAGCGCAATTGCACGCAATGCGTTGACCTGGTCGTTCTGGCCGGTGAGCACGATGATCTTTGTATCGGGGGCAGTGGCCAGAATCTGTTCGAGCAGCAGAAAACCTTCGGAAACCGAATCCGCATCCGGTGGCAGGCCGAGGTCCATGGTCACGACTGCCGGATTGTGACGATGAACCTGGGCGAGGGCGCTCTCGCGGTCGCTCGCGGTCAACGCCTCGAACTTGTCGAAAGACCAGCGCAGTTGCTTCTGCAATGCCAGGTCGTCTTCGACAATCAGCAGGGGACGTGGTTTGTCGCCGCTCATGCGCGCTCGATCTCCTGCAGGTCGGACTTTGCTCCGGTGTCAAACAGCGGAAGAATCATCGTTACCCGCGTCCCCAGGCCTTCCTGGCTAGCAACCTGCAATTCACCGCCAATTTCACGTATGTACTGTGCGCTTTCATAGGCGCCGATGCCCATCCCGGCCTGCTTGGTGCTCTGAAACGGCTTGAAGAGGCGATCCCGAATGAATTCCTCGGTCATTCCTTGCCCCGTGTCGCCGACCTCGACGATTGCCCGGTCACCGCGGCGCGTCAGCGATACCCAAACCCTGCCGTCTTTATCCGTGGCATCGAGCGCATTCTGGACCAGATGCCCGATGACTCGCTCCAGTCTCTCCGCGTGGCCGCGCGTCGCCAAGTGTTCGCTCGTCACCATTTCCACAGTCCGTCCCTGATTCATTTTACTCTGCCGAACGCGATCGATGATATCGGCAAGTTGCACGCCGCATGCCGTTCCCGGCGGCGTCGCCCCTTCACGGAGCTGCATCATCAGCTGGCGCATGCGCTCGACTGAATGCTCCACCGTCATCAGCATGTCCTGCTGAAATTCGGGGTTGTCCCGGTGACGTTCGGCATTGCGCAGCATCAGGGAAAGTTGAGTGACGATGTTCTTGAGATCATGCACGACAAATGCCGACATCTTGTTGAACGCATCGAATTTCCGCGTTTCGAGAAGTGCTTCCGTGGCCTGCATCCGCGCCAGAAAACCTGCTGCCTGACAGCCGGCAGTGCGAAGCACATCGTTCACCTCCCAATTGACATTGATGCGCGTTCGCGCGCTGGCAAGGATCACGAAACCGGTGAATTCTTGACTGACCATCAGCGGGACAACCAGCCAGGCGTTCGGAATCCCGTAGATCCACTCGGGGATCTCCAGTTCGGCATAGCGCCCCGGCGCCGTCCGGTACTCCTCGAGATTGATGACCCAGCCCCTGTTGACAAGAAAGCGGCAGAGTGACGAATCGCCGTCCTCGGAGACCTCGTTGGCCGGGATGTTCCACCTTGCGGCCATCCTGAAGGAATTCTGCCCGGGTTGCTTGAGCCACAGGCCGCCCGCCGGACTCTCGACGAGGTTGGCCAGGCCCCGGATGGCCTGCAGCCCGACTCCCTGGTGAGACTCCTGCGATGACAGGATCTGAGTAAAGCGCAACCATTCCTCGCGGTAGTCGTAGCGGTACCTGAAGAAATGCTTGCTCACAAGGACCCGCAGTTTTGCCCGCATGGAGCCTGAAAAGACGAGTACCCCGAGGAACAGCAGCGAGATGAACAAGATCGAGAACTGCAGTGCCCGTCCCCAGTCGCCGCCGAAGAAGCGGACGTAGTAACCCAGGGAAGCCATGATCAGAAGATAGATGGCTGCAAAGACAAGTGTGGCCGTGTGGAATGCGGCCTTCTGCGAAAGCTGGATCTTTGTCTTCCAGTCACGGCTGCGGACAGTGGCGACGAGGAGCAGCGGGATGACCAGGGCATGGAAGAATCCGCGTATCGCGTAGGCGTCGGCATCGAGCCGGTTGAAGAGGAGTCCGTCCGAATAGAGGTAGAGATCGAAGCCGAACTGCCCGAGCAGTGCCAGACACAGTGGCTTGACATTCCAACGCGCATCATCAGTGACATTCCGGAAGACCTGTTCCAGGAAAATCAGGGCGATGATGACCATTCCAAGCCCCAGGACCAGTTCGATCCGCACCCACTGATACGCCTGCAGCAAACCCAAGTAAATCGCCAGATGCATGGCGATGCTGCAGGCCACCAAGGCCCAGCCTGCTGGACTCAGCCAGACGGGAAGGATCCGTTCAATGGGGGGCTGGGTCCCGGCTGGAGACAGCAAAAGGTTCAGGAAGACATACCAGGCTCCGTAGCGCAGCGTATCGAGCAGAACGCTCGATACAAGAAAAATGCTCTTGCCTGTCAGTGCGAACAGCGTGCCAACGATTGCCCAGAGTGCCGCGAGAAAGACCGCTACCAGCATCGCCTGGGCGCGCCGATTGCCGCGCCAGTCCTGACCGAGAAAAATGAGGTGGACCGCCAGCAGCCCGTAGCAGACTGCTGCGGTGCCCATACTCCAGGCGATCAACGATGCCGTGTCGTGGTTCATGGCTCAGTAGGCAAACGAAGCGATCAACCGTGGCGTGGAGCCGCGGCCTACTGCGCGCCTTTGCCTGTCAGTACAACCCCGACCGTTTCGAAGAGCACGACGAGGTCAAGAAACAGGGAGTGGTTTTTCACGTAGTAAAGGTCGTACTGCAGTTTCGCCGCCGCATCCTCGGTCGATGCCCCATAGTGGTAGCAAACCTGGGCCCAGCCGGTCAATCCGGGCTTGACGCTGTGCCTGACAGCGTAGAACGGTATCTCCCGGGTCAGTTGATCGACAAAGAATGGCCGTTCCGGACGCGGGCCAACAAGGCTCATGTCACCCTTGAGGACGCAGTATAGCTGCGGCAGTTCGTCGATGCGCAGCTTGCGGATGATGCGTCCAACCTTCGTTACGCGATCGTCGGACGATGTCGCCCAGACCGGCTTTCCATTTTTCTCGGCGTCCTGGCGCATGCTGCGGAACTTGATGACATTGAACAGACGTCCGTTGTATCCGACTCGTTCCTGGCGGTAGAGGAGCGGGAAGCCGGTTTCCAGTCCGATCGCCAGCGCGGTCACGACCATCACCGGCGCCGCGACGGCGAGCAGTATGAGCGAGGCAATGATGTCGAATACCCGCTTCACGACCGAGCGAACGGCCCCCTGGCTGAAGCCCTCGCCGAAGATGAGCCAGCCGGCGTAAAGGGAGTCCAGGCGGATCTGGCCAAGAGTCTTCTCGAAATGACTGGCGAGGTCGAGAACGCGGATCCCATTCAGGCGGCAATCCAGAAGTTCGCGCATGGGCATGGAACCACCGCGTCGCTCCGACAGGGCGATGACGATCTCGTCTGCCTCCAGTGCGATTGCAGTGTCGAGCAGACTGCCGCCCTGCGCAACCATGCGGCTGCCCTGAATGATCGAGTCGTTCTCGTTGGGCCCGGCAAAATAGCCGACGATAACGGCATTGGTATCCGATTTCCTTAGCGCGTCCCTGACTTCTATTGCCTTGGAGCCTGTGCCGAAAACCAGTAGTCGACGCTTGGCGAGTTCCGACCCGCGAGAGGCTGAACTTCCGATGCGCGAGGCAAGGACCCCGAACACCGCCGCCATGATCGTAAGGTAGAGAAATTCACGATCGAACTTGACGAAGAACAGGACATCTATCAGGTAAGCGATCGGGAACGAAAGGTAGACCGCGAAGAGTATCTGGGTTCGCGGCCCGATCGACGTCCGCGGATTGATGCGCTGGTTGATCCCCAGCGACGCGGTGATCAACATGGCGACCGCCACATAGATCAGCCCGAACAGAACGACCTGTCGCTGATTGATTGGCAAGCCGGTGGTCGCCCAACCCAGTGCAATAAAGGCGCCGACAATGATGAACGCCGAATCGAACAGCGCTTGTGCGAGAGGTCGCCAGTACAACCAGTGGCTGAACATCCGGTTCATCATCATCCTTTGATGCCTTGCTGGGCGTAGCGAACCCGAAACCCGTCCCTTCCTGCCGATGGCAACAAGGCACTTTCCAGACGACTTGGCTGGCAACGGAACTCCTGAATGTCCGGAGGAGATTGTGCGTGGCCCAATCGTCAGACTCCTGGCAAATTCTATCCAGATCTATTGCGGTCAAGTGTGTACTATTTCACGGTCGCCGGCAGTGCGAGGCGAGTCCTTTCGACATGGCCCGGACATTCCATGAATCCTGTGCAGGATTGGCGGATGCGACAGGCAGGCCGGCATGATGGCCCATTTCCCGGATCACCTTGGCCAGCAAGACGAGGCACGTTTCAGGCACCGGAAGCTCGGGTTCCCGCAATCCAGAACCACCGCGGCCCACGCCCGCCCCATTCGGCGTTCGCGCGGGTATTTCGACCGCCGCAGCGACAACCTCCCGGAAGCGCAGTTGTGGAAAGCCGGCGCCAAGGGGAAGAACGCAGCACCGTGCGCTGCGCCCGGCCAGAAATTGGCGGAAAATCGGGTGTCGACCGCAGCAATGCCTGGATCGGCAATGATTCGCGCACGGTCAGGCCGTCCCCGCAGGGGCCGGCAGACTCGTCCTGACCACTGCGTCGGTGATTTCAGCGGGCGGATTGCCGGAGAGCGGTCAACGCGCCTGACTGACGGCGACGGTCACATTCAGAACCGTGACCCGGGCTGCGCCAGAAACTCGACTTCCTCTGGCGTGGAGGTACGCCCAAGGATTTCATTTCGGTGCGGATAGCGACCGAAGCGGTCGATGATCGCCTTGTGCCGCAACTCGAAGTCATGGTTGGAGGCATGAGCAAAGTCCCTGTAGAGCGCTTCCGCCACGACGTGGATCCGCCTTGACTCGCTGTGCATGTAGGGCAGCAGCAGGAAAGCCCTCTGCGTCGCGTTCAGCTCGGCCAGCGCGCCGGATGCAACCGCCTCCTGGGCGAGCACCAGCGCGATGGGGTCCTGCGCGAACGCCTGTGGCGTGTTGCGGTACACGTTGCGGGAGAATTGATCGAGAACGATGATTTCCGCGAGGCGACCCTCTGCCGTCGTTCTCCAGGAGTACAACTCAGCCGCGGCGGCCTGCCGCATCAGCCCGATGAATCGCGCACGGATCAGGTCGTCGAAGTTCGTGTCGGCAGCGAACCAAAGCTTCGGATCGATTTCCCCGAACCAGAATGTCAGAACTTCCGTGTGCATTTTCGAATCCTTGCCAGTTGAATTTCCGGGACTACATTCGAAATCGGGCGGCATACGCGGTCTTTGCGCGGCCGGTCGCCTGGAACTCGACGTTGGGCGCTGCCGGCGTGGCTCACTTGACCTGTTCCACGAGTTTCGACACAACGTCGTCCGCAACGTTTCGGAAGATTCCTTCCCATGCGCCTGCCCGACAGCGGCGCTGCGCTCCACTGTCGGGCAGTACGGTTCACCACAGGGCTAGAACGCGGTCTCGGCAAGGACGCTTTCATAGATCGAGAGATCGCCCGAGGAGAAGCAGCAGAAAAACACCTCTCGAATCACGGAGTGGGTTTGCACTGCGCTGCGCACTGTCGATATTGCGACTCTCGCCGCGAGTTCGACGGGGTAGCCGTAGATTCCGGTGCTGATGCCCGGGAAAGCAAGCGAGTCAATGCAGTTCAGCGCTGCAAGCTCCATGCAGCGACGATAGCACGACGCGAGGAGAGAGGGTTCGTCATGTTCGCCGCCGCGCCACACCGGGCCGACGGTGTGAATGACGTGGCGAGCGGGCAGGTTGTAGCCGCGTGTCAGCTTCGCATCGCCAGTCCGGCACCCGCCCAACAAGCGGCACTCGTGAACAAGACCCGGGCCGGCGGCGCGGTGGATTGCGCCATCCACGCCGCCGCCGCCGAGCAGCGACGAGTTCGCCGCATTGACGATTGCACCAACCTCAAGCGTGGTGATGTCTGCTCTCAGTGCGCGAAGGGTCGGTGACATTGCCATGGCGGTCGGAATTCCAGTTCAGGCCGCGGCCCGTCAGGGACGCCGGTCAGCTGCGAATGGCTGGCCAACGACCGCAGCATCCGCTTGCTGATCCCGCCCGGCCCTACGCAAGACCGAGCGACCTGAGGAACAGCCAGGCCGGAGTCTGCAGCGCATGGGCAACATAGACTGCCACCAGCCCGAATGCGAGGGGCGAACCGGCAATGGCAGCGGTGTAAGAGCAAATTAGTAATGTCCGCTTTCGGCAAGGTAGAAATGTCCGCATG
>ERZ761603.341-NODE-341-length-40018-cov-16.953482_pt1 | contig 40018 bp, 34 predicted proteins | sample MGYA00511879_ERZ761603 | MGnify/ENA primary metagenome ERZ761603 (study PRJEB28899, sample SAMN02850040) | bioreactor sludge metagenome | biome: EBPR Sludge; feature: EBPR Bioreactor; material: flocular biomat | place: Australia: Thorneside Wastwater Treatment...
CCGGTGTTGCTCAGACCCCCGGCCCCGCCGTTGATGGTGAGTGGATTGATGGTGGTCTCGATGGTGCCCTGGTTGTCGATGGCGGCGGTGATGGAGCGTGCGGTGGTTCCGGCGGGTCCGGTGGTGGTGATGAGTCCGGTGGGGGTGTTGGTGAGGGTGCCGCTATTGACGGTGAGGGTGCCGAACCAGGTGGGATCGTTGCCGCTGAGTTGAATGGTGCCGTGGTTGGTGAGGGTGCCGTCGATGGTGAGGTTGGCGGCGGCGCTGAAGGCGTTGACCGCCCTCACGAGGAGGGTGGCGCCCGAGGCGTTGGTCACCCCGGCGTTGAGGAAGCTCCGGTTGGCCCCGCTTATGTCGCGGACTTCGATGAGGCCGCTGTTCTGGACGGCGGCGTTGATCGTGCCGTTGTAGAGCAGGACGTGACGCCCGGCGGCGTTGAAGAAAAGGCCCGGCCCGTGGAATGTGGTATCGGTGGCCTGCGTGAAGGCCGCGGTCGTGTTCCAGTCCGAGCCCAGGTTCACGGTCATGCCGGAGAAAGTCACGGCTCCGTCGCCGACCGGGGCATCGGTATTCTGGTGGAGTGTCCCGCCGGAGAAGGCGAGGGTGCGTCCCGCGCCGATGTCGAAGGTGTCGGTGTTGGTGAGGGACCCCGCGCCGGTGTGGTTCCAGGTGAGGCCGCCGCCGATCAGCCGGACGGTGCCGGAGTTGGTGGAGGCCCCGGCCCCGCCGTTGATGGTGAGGGGGTTGATGGTGGTCTCGATGGTTCCCTGGTTGTCGAGCGTGGCGGTGATGGTGCGTGCGATGGAGTTGGCGGGTCCGATCGTGGAGATGGTGCCCGTGGGCAGATTGACCAGCGTGCCGCTGTTCACAGTCAGGAACAGACCAAGCGTCGTCTGGTTGGTGCTCAGGTCGATGAGGCCGCTGTTGGTGAGAGTCGCGTTGACCACCATCCCGGCGCTGGAGAAGTTGCCGCTGATGGTCTGCAGGAGCAGGCGTCCCGAGTTGGTCAGGGCGGCGTTGAAGGTGTTGACCGGTACGCTGCCCCCGGTCGAGTCGTTGACATCGAGCAGCCCGTCGTTGTTGATCTGGGTGTTCCACGTGCTGCCCCGGCTCTGCAGGGTGCGGCCGACGGGGTTGGAGTAGCGGCCCGGACCGTGGATGGTGGAGCGGATCAGTTGTGTCAGTGGCGACCCGCTGGACCAATCGACCGCGAGGTTGAGCGTGAGGTCGCTGAAGATCAGCGTGTCGGTGGCGATCTCGTTTGCGTTCGAGAGGTGTACGACGCCACCGTTCAGGGTCAAACCGCGGCCCGGGTTCGCCTCGATCGTACCGGTGTTGGTGAGCGACCCCGCGCCGGTGCGGTTCCAGGTAAGGTTGCCGCCGAGCAGCCGGACGGTGCCGGAGTTGGTGGAGGCCCCGGCCCCGCCGTTGATGGTGAGGGGGTTGATGGTGGTCTCGATGGTTCCCTGGTTGTCGAGCGTGGCGGTGATGGTGCGTGCGATGGAGTTGGCGGGTCCGATCGTGGAGATGGTGCCCGTGGGCAGATTGACCAGCGTGCCGCTGTTCACAGTCAGGAACAGACCAAGCGTCGTCTGGTTGGTGCTCAGGTCGATGAGGCCGCTGTTGGTGAGAGTCGCGTTGACCACCATCCCGGCGCTGGAGAAGTTGCCGCTGATGGTCTGCAGGAGCAGGCGTCCCGAGTTGGTCAGGGCGGCGTTGAAGGTGTTGACCGGTACGCTGCCCCCGGTCGAGTCGTTGACATCGAGCAGCCCGTCGTTGTTGATCTGGGTGTTCCACGTGCTGCCCCGGCTCTGCAGGGTGCGGCCGACGGGGTTGGAGTAGCGGCCCGGACCGTGGATGGTGGAGCGGATCAGTTGTGTCAGTGGCGACCCGCTGGACCAATCGACCGCGAGGTTGAGCGTGAGGTCGCTGAAGATCAGCGTGTCGGTGGCGATCTCGTTTGCGTTCGAGAGGTGTACGACGCCACCGTTCAGGGTCAAACCGCGGCCCGGGTTCGCCTCGATCGTGCCGGTGTTGGTGAGGGACCCCGCGCCGGTGCGGTCCCAGGTGAGGTTGCCGCCGATCAGCCGGACGGTGCCGGAGTTGGTCGAGGCCCCGGCCCCGCCGTTGATGGTGAGGGGGTTGATGGTGGTCTCGATGGTTCCCTGGTTGTCGAGCGTGGCGGTGATGGTGCGTGCGATGGAGTTGGCGGGTCCGATCGTGGAGATGGTGCCCGTGGGCAGATTGACCAGCGTGCCGCTGTTCACAGTCAGGAACAGACCAAGCGTCGTCTGGTTGGTGCTCAGGTCGATGAGGCCGCTGTTGGTGAGAGTCGCGTTGACCACCATCCCGGCGCTGGAGAAGTTGCCGCTGATGGTCTGCAGGAGCAGGCGTCCCGAGTTGGTCAGGGCGGCGTTGAAGGTGTTGACCGGTACGCTGCCCCCGGTCGAGTCGTTGACATCGAGCAGCCCGTCGTTGTTGATCTGGGTGTTCCACGTGCTGCCCCGGCTCTGCAGGGTGCGGCCGACGGGGTTGGAGTAGCGGCCCGGACCGTGGATGGTGGAGCGGATCAGTTGTGTCAGTGGCGACCCGCTGGACCAATCGACCGCGAGGTTGAGCGTGAGGTCGCTGAAGATCAGCGTGTCGGTGGCGATCTCGTTTGCGTTCGAGAGGTGTACGACGCCACCGTTCAGGGTCAAACCGCGGCCCGGGTTCGCCTCGATCGTGCCGGTGTTGGTGAGGGACCCCGCGCCGGTGCGGTCCCAGGTGAGGTTGCCGCCGATCAGCCGGACGGCGCCGGAGTTGGTTGAGATGCCCGCCCCGCCGTTGATGGTGAGTGGGTTGATGGTAGTCTCAATGGTTCCCTGGTTGTCGATGGCGGCGGTGATGGTGCGTGTGGCGGTACCGGCGGGTCCGGTGGTGGTGATGAGGCCGGTGGGGGTGTTGGTAAGGGTGTCGTTGGTGACGGTGAGGGTGCTCCCCCCACCCGGGTTGGCTGAACTGAGTTCGATGGTGCCATGGTTGGTGAGGGCGCCGTCGATGGTGAGGTTGGCGGTGCCGCCGGTACCGTTGACCGCCTGCACGAGGAGGGTGGCACCCGCGGCGTTGGTCAGCCCGGCGTTGAGGACACTCCGGTTCGCGCCGCCGGAGGCGTCGCGGACTTCGATGAGGCCTCGATTGACCACCTCGCCGTTGATTGTTACGTTCTGCAATACCAGAGTGTCACGAACGGTCAGCCGCACGATTGTCGCGGTGATGTTTGTAGCGATCACGGTGCCGTTGCCCGGCAGATCGATCAGCACGGAATCGTCTTCATCCGGGATGACCCCTCGGCTCCAGTTGACCGGATCCGACCAGCTGCCTCCCGATGGTCCGATGAAGATATTCGAGAACTCGGTGATTTCGAACGAACGAAGGATTACACCCTCACCCTCAAGAGTATTTCCGGCAAGGTCGCTGATGAGTGATGGATCAACCTCAACTGTGTAGACGCCTAACTCCAGTTGCGGGTACGTCAAGACCACGGTGCGTCCGTTGAATCGCGGTTGAATCGCGATCGGCTCGATCAAGGTTTCATCGGACCGACGGAGCATGATGGCGCTGGAGGTGAGCGTTTCGGGGGCAACAGTCTCGGAGAAACTCAGCGATACGGTGCGGAAACTCGGCCCCTTTGCGGCCCCCTCCTCCGGAGAGATACCGCTCAGGGTGGGTCGCACGGCATCCTCGACCAATTCCACATCGACGAAGACATTTCCGGCGTTGCCGCCGGTGTCGCGAGCGCGATAGATGAGTGTTGCGATGTTGCTTCCATCGGCGATACGGGGAAGTCGAACGCGCATGTCGAACGGGAACGTCGTATCGGTGCGGACTGTCGAGACATTGCCCGCATAGTTCAGGAGCACCTCGGTCTGGCGAACCTGGACATCATCGCTGATCGTGACAGGAACGGCCAGCAGCGACCCTTCGACCACCTGAATTCCCGGCCGGATCGGATCGACATCCACGCTCTGCGGGTCGGCGGTCACGACCGGACGAACACGGTTGGTGTCGGTCTCAAGAAATCCGACGATCCGCAGACCCGATGGCCCGCACGCGACATACGCCAGGCCGGCGGAGATCGCGACCGCCGCGGGCCTTGCGTTGAGCAGGATGCCACGCTCCAGCAGCCCCGTGTTCGAGAGATCGGATGTGTTGTACACATCAAGTCGGTTCTGCACGATCGACGTGTCGGCGTACACGAGTTGGCCCACACCGACCGCGCGACCGGAACCGTTGGGTACAACCATGGCCCCGGCGAGCGCGAGATCGTCCGCACCGCTGATGACCTGCATCGACTGCGGGTTGGCGATGTTCACGCTGATGAAGCCGCCGGTCAGGATGGCTCCATCGCCGATGCCGATGTACGCGGTCCCGCCGCCGACGAAGAGTTTACCCGCCGCGGCTTGAGGGAGCGACAGCGATGACAGGATCGGCACGGTTGGAACGGCCAGGCTGAATGCAGTCAGTGTGGTTCCCCCGGTCGAAAGCCCGTACAGCACCGAACCTTCGACGGCGATCTGCCGAAGAGGCGCTGGGAGTGCGCGATCAAGCATCTGCTCGCCGGTGAGCAGGTCGTAGCCGCGGAGTCTCGCGCCCACGCCGGCGTACACCACGCCGTCGGCGATGGCGATGGCTGTTGTGTTGACGGGGATGGAGCGCTCAAGGCTCAGCGTGCCGTCCGGCCCCGCGGACACGATGTGCAGCCCGCCATTCCCGGAAGCCACCGCCGCCAATCCGAGCAGTTCGTCAACCGCGATCGCGCTCGATGTGCCCGGCAGCGAGAGTTCGGACAGCAGCCGCGGGCGGGTCGGGTTCGCGATGCCGACCAGCGCCACGCCGTGCGAACCGGTCGCGACCAAAGCCCGCGGACTCGCGGGCGTGCTAATGCCAGAGTTGCGGTTCTGTGAACCCGGTGAATAGAGCACCACATCCAGCGCTTCACCCTGCAACTCGACCATCGCGCTCGTCCCCATCGTGGATCGCTGATCAACAAAGGGGCCAAACCCATCGATGGCTTCGATCTCATCGCTGATGCCGTCGCCGTCCGTATCAGGGTTGTTCGGATTCGATCGGAGCAACTCCGTCTCAACAAAGTCCGGGATGCCGTCCTGATCCGTGTCGGGGAGATGCGAGGTCGTCTGGAATACAAGTGGAGGGATGAACCGAGATCCGCCACCCATCACCACATGCGCCATCCGGCGAGTTTCCGGGTCGTACGCAAGAATCTCGATGCCTTCATTGGGCTGCACCCACTGCGGATAACCTTGGCCGTTGATGGCTACTCCGTAGGTGAGTAGATTGCTACCGCTCCAGAGAGGGCGGCGCAGCTCCATCTTGTAGAAAGCGTATGTGGGAATGATGTGCGACTCAACAACCTCTTGTGCTACGGAGGCAACTTGCTGCACCTGCGGCATGCTGTCTGTGAACGCCGTTGCTGGCTGTGCAACTACTAATAACTCGCTAGAAACATCGCGCAACGCACTGTTTGCCGCATCTAATAAAAGGAGTATCTCTTCATCTGGAACTGGGTCCAAGCCCGGTCCGCATATGGCAAGTTTGAGCGCATCGAATCCTACACGTGCAAACGCAACCGCCGCGCGGCCCTGTGCACCTTCTGCTTCTTGAATAAGTGCGTTGAGCAGGCGCATGGTGTCGTATGCAACCTCAACGCCTGTGCACAAAGTCGTAATTAACACAGTGCGACACTCTTCGTGACGTTCTATCGTGCGACAGGCTGAGTTAGCGACTGCGAGCAAAGCACTGATGCAGTTTACAGCATCTCGAGCTCGCCCGATCGGCGACCCGCGTCCAAGTGTATTCGTGAGCACCATCGTAAGTGCACGGAAACCAGGTTCCAATAAGTTGATTGCATGGCAAGCTTCGCTTCGATCGCGGCCCCGAGCAATGTCGTTGCGAATCTGTTCTAGATTGTTTTGCAGTGTAAACAGCGAATCGAGAATCGCGTTTAGATTTCGCACAAGAGCACCGAGGGGACCAAGCACCGCCTCAGCACAGGCCACAGCGGCATTACCTAAGTCGCGCACAACTCGGTAGTTTAATATGTCAGGATTACACGGCGGCATAAGCGGATTCCCCGGCGGCGTCAATCCATGCCACCCCGGCTTGGTGATGCCGGTGCCCGCATCGGTTACCACCTTCGTGCCATCGGCCGACACCGTCGCGGTCCCCTCGATCACGAGCCTGCCGGTGGTGTGATCGAACGACAGGAAGTTGAGTTTCGTGCCCGGCGCGGCGTTGAAGACGTTGGGGAAGGTCAGGGTCGCGGGTCGCGTGAACGCGGCCGCGACCTGGCTCCCGTCCGCGGAGCGGGCCTGCACCGTGATGTCGAAAGTGTGCTCGAGGACCCCCGGCGGGAGCATGTCGCGCACCAGTTCCGCCGGCACGGTCGAGATCCCCACCTGCCCGCTCGCGATCGGGTTGCCCTGCTCGTCCACCAGGCTGCCCGGCTGCACCTCGATCATCAGGTTCTCGCGCTGCGCGGGCGTCAGGTTCCGGCTCGCCGCGTCCTGGATCGTCACCACCGTCGGCTCCGTGGCGCTCACGGCTTGCAGGATCGCCGTCTCGATCCGCGGCAGGTACACCCCCTGCACCCGCGCCGAATCCGCGTGCCCCATCGCGTCGCGCATGCCCGACATCACGTAGTTCGTGACCCCCGGCACGCAGATCACATCCATCGTCATCTCGGGGAAGTAGACGCCGCCGGGCAGCGGCCCGGCGTTGGGGCCTGTGCCGATCGCCGTCGCGGTCAGGCCGTTGACAATGACTTTCACGCTCCCCGAGGGGACGTTGGTGAGGGTGAACCGCCCGTTCACATCCGTGAAGACCCGCTCGTGCTCGCGGCCGAGGATGTACACCTCAACCCCCACGAGGGGCCGCGTGTAGACATCATCGAGCGTCATCAGCACGCCATCGGGGCCGACGAGGACATCATCCCGCCCCCCCGGCGAGAGGTCCGGCCCCGGGTCGGCGACGATGCCCGTCAGCGTCGTGGCGATGATCGTCTGGTTCCCCTGGGCATCGGTCACCGTCGTGCCGGGGATGGGCGCGGTCGAGACCGTGGTGAAGGTCAGGGTCCGCGTGCCGCCCGCTTCGCCGTCCCCATCCCCGTCCAGCAGTTCGCCATCGCTCGTGCGGATGCCGGGGTTCTGTGAATCCCCGCCGCGGATCGTCATCGTGATCACGCTCGCCCCGGGCATCGCCTGGGTCGGGAAGAGCCACGCGAAGGTCCCATCGGCCCCCGGCACGATCCGCGTCGGGACCACCTGCCCGCTGAAGGACAGGAACAGGTTCGAGCTCGTCAGCGATGCCGGGTCCACCGGTCGGCTGAAGTCGATCCGAGGCCGCTGGGTCACGCCGATCTCACCCGCCCCCTCAACGGGGCTGAGGGCCATCACCGTCAGGGGCGCGGCGGCGTCCAGCGCGAACATGCGCGAGACCGTCGTCTCGTTCCCCGCCGCGTCCCGCGCCCGGATCGTCAGCGTGTGCGTCCCCGGCCCCAGGTCCCCCAGGCGGATCCGCTCATCGAACGAGCCTTCGCCCGCCGCCGCGCCCGCCGCATCGAAGATCATCGTGATCTCCGGCCCGTCGTTGAGGCGGTAGCAGAGTTCGGCGATCGCCGACCCCGTCCCCGCCACCATGCCCGTCAGCCGCGGGTCGGCCGGGTCCAGCGTGCCCCCATCCTCGGGCGTGGTCACGCTCAGCACCGGCGCGGCAGTGTCGATCGTGAATGAGAAGACCAGCGGCTCGCCGCGGTTGCCCGAGGAGTCGGTGGCCCGCAGGCGCAGCGTGTGCTCCCCCTGCGCCAGGCCACCCGCCCCGCCGACCGAGACGGCGTAAGCGAAGTCGCCGCTCCCGTTGGTGGGCGGGCGGTTGGTCAGGGTCAGGGGCTGCCAGGGGCCATCGTCGAGCTGGGCCTCGGCCAGCGTGACCGCCGAGATCCCGTCCACGACCCGCCCCTCGATGCTGAACGAGGCGTTGCGCACGCGCTCGTTCCCGCCTGGCGAGGTCACCGTCACCACCGGCGCGGTGTGGTCGCTGAGGTCGCTGAACCGGGCCAGGACGTGGTCGCCCAGGGCACGCCCCGCCACCAGCCCGACCTCGCAACTCTCCCGGAAGTGGATGCCGCCGTAGATGCGGCTGGCGCTCGCCTCGTTCGCCGCGTGCGTGAACGAGGTGAACGACCGCAAGGCCCCCGGCGCATCGCCCGGCAGGCTGAAGGCCCGGCTCGTGAAGGAGAAGTTGCTCCCGAAGGTGTCCGAGAGGATCCGCTCCGCCGCGCCGCTGAAGGTGCTGTGCCCCGAGAGGTAATCCGGGAAGGGGGGCGTGTTGACCAGGGGCATCCACCCACGGTCCTGCTCGGTGTCGGGGTTGCCGTCGAGGTCGGCGTTGCGGATGGCGGTGATGGGCCGCCACTGGTTGTACGTGTACTTGGCGTTCCACGCCACGATGGCCGCATCCGCCAACGCCACGTTCAACTGCGCCATCAACCGGGCCGTGTCGAAGAGGCTCAGGTTCTGGGATTGCGCGATGGAGGTCGCGATCTGGTTCCAGTGCCCCGCGGGCGTGTACGTCCCCGCCCCGTCGGCCCAGAAGCGAGCCATCGCCGTCTGGTCCGCCGTCCGCGTCGTGCTGTTGGCCGCCCCGATGCTCCTGACCTCGTTGTACTCCGCCGTGTACTGGGCCGATGTGAGCGCCATGGGACCCTGCGGCAGGAACTGGTCCGGGCTGGTCATCGAGAAGGGGGTGAGCGTGGCCCAGTTGGGCAGCAGCGCCGGGGCGAACATCGGCGCGGTGGGCTGCCACAGACCCGGGGCCGTGCTGGGGAAGTACTCGGTGTAGTCTGTCGAGCCGTCGGCCCGCCGCTGCGCGATAATCAGGTCCGCCACGGCGTACCCCACCGCGATCCCGTCCTCGCGCGATTGACCAGCGGGGATTGCGCTGAGCGTGCTGTTGAACGTCGCCGCGATCGAGGCCGCCTGCGGCGCGTACAGGTAGTCCATCACCCGCCGGGCCGCGGCGATCAGGGCCGCGGGGGCCGAGGCGAAGGCCGGGGCCGTCACCCGCGCGAAGAGATACGACGAGGCCCCGTTCACCGCGTTGAGCGCGTCGTACATCGCCGCCGAGACCATCGCGAAGGCCCGGCTGATCTGCGGGGGAGAATCCCCGTTCAATCGCCCCGCCTCCAGCATCGCGCTGTTCCACACGAAGGCCGGCGAGGCCGTGTCGTTGGGCACGCTGCGCGTCAGCTTGCGCGAGAAGACCGCGATGTTCCCCGCCAAGTCGATCGCCCGCACCGTCACCATCCGCGACCCCGGCTCCAGCGCCAGGTCGGTGATCCGGAAGGTGCCATCGGGGTTGGCCGTGAAGGAGCGGGTGTTGGGGCCGGTGTCGAGGCGGACGCCGGGTTCGGTCCCGCTGCCGTTGAGGTTGACGAACCGGTACGTCGTGGCGTTGTCACCCAGCGGGGCCGAGTCCGACTCGGGGGCCAGCGTCCAGACCGGAACCGGCGGGGGCGTGGTGTCGACCAGCAGGCGGATCTCGGTCGTGCGAACCTGCCCGAAGGTGTCCACCGCCCGCACCCGCACCGTCGAAGCGCCCACCGGCACCTTCACCGCCGTCGAGTACCCCGTGGTGGCCGAGGAGGAGGCCACACCGTCGTCGTACCCGTCCCCATCGGTGTCGAAACGCACCTTCGCAACGGTGTTGGTCAGGCCACGCAGCCGCGGCTTGGTCGTGTTGGTGTACGTGATGCCGTCGATCACCGAGCCAGCGGGCGTGGCCGCGACGGTCAGCGCCAGCGGGTTGATCCGGACGCGGTCCCCCTGGTTGCGGGCCACCGCCGCGCGGTCGAAGGCCGTGATGATCCCGTCCCGGTCGGCATCCGCCGCCGGCGAGTACCCCGGCTGGCCCGCGGTCGAGCCGTAGGCCGCGTTCAGCGCCGCCGTGTCCGCGCTGTTCACCTGCCGGTCGCCGTTCACATCACCCAGCAGAAGGACATCGAGGTTGAAGGCCCCGCCCGTGGCGTGGTCCCCACGCAGCGTCAGGGTGTACTGGCCCGTCCTGAGGTCCACGTGCGTCAGGCTCGTCAGGGCCTCGGTCCCACCAATGTCGGGCCGGAAGAAGGTCGCGCCGATGTCCCGGTTCTTGCCGTCCCGCACCGTCACCGATCCCGCATCCAGCGTCGAGCCCGCCGCGGCGGAGAGCACGAACGCGAACGAGGCGCTCCCGTTCTTCAAGGTCGCGTTCCCCGTCGTCAGCGAGATCGGGACCACCACCGCGCCCCCCGGCGAGATCTCCCCCTCGAACCGCGCGAAGACGTTCAACGACGGGTCCGCCGTCAGCAACTGACGCTGTTCAAGGGCTTCGAGGTTGGTTGATGGTGTGAACGAACGGGGTGAGCAAACGCGGCTGCAGAAGGAGCGGAGCATGAATTACCCCCGAATAACCACAACCACGCGCCATGTGATGAAGCGTGGTCAGAATCAGAGCGAATCGATACCGCGGCGAACGCCGACGATGTAAAAACCAACTCGCCCGCACTGATTACCGGGAGTTTTTGCTGGGTTGGACATCAACCCAAAATTAAGAAGCAGAAATAAATCGACTGCTTACAAACTGCAAACAAGTTCCGTTGCTAAGGTGCAATCGATGCACGGAAAACTGGTTTGCCGCCTTTCATCTGTACGATCACGGCGGACTTGACGGCATCTCGATCGTCGTTCAGGCTGATGGTGCCGGTAACGCATTTCTGGTTCTTCGTGGCGGCGATCGCGTCCCGCAGGTCTTTCCTGGTCGGGTTTGGCGATCGTTCCATTGCATCGAAAAGGATCTTCGCGGCGTCGTAGCCCAGCGCGGCAAGACCATCGGGGACTGAACCGAATGCCGACTTGTACTTGGTGACGAACTCTTCAATTTCTGGGCTGGGCTGGTCGGGGGCGTAGTGATTGGAGTAATAGGCGCCTTCGACGGCATCGCCGCCGTTCTTGGCGAGATCCTCGCTGTCCCAACCGTCTCCGCCGAGCAGCGGCATGGTCATGCCGAGTTTGCGTGCCTGCCGCGCGATGTTGGCCACATCGGTGTAGTAGCCGGGGATGAAGAGGAGTTCGGGCTTGGCCTCGCGGATGCGGGTGAGCTGCGCGTTGAAATCACTGTCGCCCTCGTTGTAAGCCTGTTCGCTGACGATCTTGCCACCCATTTTCTTGAAGTTGGCCACGAACTCGTCCTTGAGGCCCACGGAATAGGCACCGGCCTGGTCAAAGAGCACCGCGGCGTTGGTGACCTTCAGTTCTTCGCGGGCGAACTTGGCGCACACCTGCCCCTGGAAGGGGTCGATGAAGCAGACGCGGAAGATCATGTCACCTTTCTTTGTCACGTCCGGGTTGGTGCTGCTGGGAGTGATCATCGGCACGCCCATCGGCTGGGCGACATCGGCCCCGGCGAGGGAGACCTTGCTGGCGACCTCTCCGAGCAGGCAGATGACCTTGTCCTTGGTGATCAGTTTCGTGACCACCGCGCCGGCCTTCTCGGCCTTGCTCTCGGTGTCGTCGCTCACGAGGCGGATTTTCTTTTTGACGCCGCCGAATGTCACTCCGCCCGCCTTGTTGGCCTCCTCCACGGCGAGTTTGATGCCGTTGTCGGTGGATCGGCCGAACGTGGCCTGGGCACCAGTGAGTGATCCGTAGTGACCGATGACCCACTCGTCGCCGGCGGCCTGGGCCGATCCGGCGGCGTTGCCCGATGCTCCGGGTGCCTCCTTGCGTTCGCAAGCGGACAATCCGACAAGCATGGAGCACGCGAGGGCGGCCGCGGAGAGCAAGCCACGACGGGTCAGGATGCCGGATTTGATAACGAGTTCGTTCTGGGTATGGCGCATGGAAGGGTCCAGTGTGTGGGCGAAGGCCTGGAATGGATACCGGCGAGAGTATAGAGAGACTCCGGTCGTCGAGGATCCGGGTACAAGGTTTGATGGTGTGTCCACGCATCACGCGGGTGCCGCTGCGGACGATCATCGAGGCCGGCAATGGAAATGTGATGAGGGCGGGCCGGCGTGAGGTTGAAACTCGGTGCTTGCGAGGTAGCCGCCGCGATATACTCGGCGTTCTTCAATCAGTGCACTCGTCATCAGTTGTACTGCGGAACTACGCACTATTCAAAGGGCTGAATCATGCTCAGGTCGATTCTCGCGGTCATCGTGTCGTATCTTGTCATGTTCGTTCTCATCTTGGTGTTGTTCATGGGGATGTGGTTCGGTCTGGGCCCGAATCGACTCCTCGAGCCGGGGAGTTTCAAGGGCAACTGGCTTATCACGATCGCCGCGCCCGCGATCACCGTTCTGTGCGGACTTTTCGGCGGGTGGCTGTGCGCCAGGATCGGCAGGGGAGGCAAACCCGTGATCGCGCTGGCCTGTGTGGTCCTGGTGCTGGGCCTGATCTCGGCGTATATCACTCTCCAGAAGCCCGAGCCGACGGGCGTGCGAGATCCCGAGATGACCACCATGCAGTTTCTGGAAGTGGGTCGCGAGCCTGCGTGGATCGCGATCTTCAACCCTCTCGGCGGTGCGGCGGCTGTTCTGATCGGGGGATTGATCATGGCCGCGCCGCGCAAGCCGAAGTCCTTGGGTTGATGCGGAAGTGTTCGCGCTGGAGCAGGCGTTGCACCGTGCGATCCGCGCCCCACGGGATCGCACCGGCCGGGCCGATACACGCGTGAATCATCATTCGTGTTCCGGCGTGCGATAGCGCACGCCCGCGTTCTTTCGTGACGTCATCCGGGGCCGACTTCGACGGTGCGGTCCGCAAACGTACATCCCGGCGCGTACCATCGAATTATGACCAAGAAGAGTTCGACGGCGTCATCCGAAAGACGGAGCGCAGCCTCGGCTCATGTACCCATTCGCTTCACCGCAACACTCCACTCGCCGCGAGAAGAGCCAGAGGCCAAGCCCGGTACGAGTTCCCCGGCGAGATCGGTCGGGGCCAGGACTCGGGCCGGGAACTGGACTTTCCTGGCGCTCCCAATGAAGGCAAGCCGCCTACTCCATTCACGCGGTCAAGTCTCGATCGTCGGAGTGCTCAACAGCACAGCCTTTCAGGAAACGCTGGAGCCGGACGGCCGCGGTGGGCATTGGCTGAAGGTGAGTGACAGACTGCGAAGAGCCGCGGGAGCAAAGCCCGGCGACTCGGTGTCGGTGGAGGTTTCACCCCTCACACGGGAGCCGGAGCCGAAAGTGCCCCCGGACTTTCGCAAGGCTCTCGCAGCCGCATCGGCCGGGGTACGGGAGGCATGGAAGGACATCACTCCCGCCGCGCGGCGTGACTTTATTCACTGGATCGTGTCGCCCAAACAGGCCGAGACCCGTGTCCGGCGGATCGTGACGGCGTGCGACATGCTGGCGAAGGGGAAGCGTCGGCCGTGCTGCTTCGATCGGTCGGGGATGTACAGCAAGAGCCTCTCGTGCCCGGCGCCTCACACGGCGGGTGATGACGTGTGAGGCATGTCCGATACCTCACTCAAGGGGCCGGCCAAGATCGGTGACTGTGGATGCTTGAGTCCTCGGGCAACGTGGTGCGGTCAAGAAGCAGACGCGCGGCATCTCACGGAGCGCGAAGCAACATCATTCAGCGGAGTTGATAGGGGGCCTGGTTCGCCAGTACAACTTCAACATCACCGCGGGCCTGTTTGGGTCCGGAGTTTTACTCCCCAGCGATTGCACGGTTGGTCATGTGGTTCGTAGAAATCTGACGGTGATGACCGCTCGGTGATCGATCCTGCCGCGAGACACGATGCTCCGGGCACGACACTTCTGCAGACCGAAACACACACACAGCAGACCTCGGCCCTGGCCGAGGTCGATGGATGCTCAAAGTCGGGGTGACAGAACACCAAGAGACCTCTTCTTGGCGGGCGTGCGGGTGCAGGATCCCAGAATACGCCATGTGCTCAGCGCGAAGGCGGTTTCAGAACATGGAGCGGTGTGTCAGGCCGAGGACACGTAGTGATTTCCCACGCGGTCAAGCCTCCGCTGCCGGAGGCTTCAGGCGGGCCCGAGTGCCGGGGATGTGAGCGAGACCCCAGTCTCGGATCGCCTCCAGGACCGGCGTCAGGGCACGGCCCCGGTCGGTCAGCCGGTAGGTGTGACGATCCGATCGCACCGTCGAAGGAACAGTCTGCACCAGCCCGCTTCCCACAAGCCGCTCGAGGCGATCAGTCAGGATGTTGGTGGCGATCCCCTCGGGTGATTCGAGGAACTCTTGGAAAGTAGACCGCCCGCACAGGAGGTCACGGATGACGAGCAGCGTCCACTTGTCCCCCAGCACATCGAGGGTGCAAGCGACTGGGCAGACGGATCGTCGTTGCTGACGCTTTCGGGGCATGGTCACTCCTGACGAGCCCGGCTTTCGAGCATTCGCCCGGCCTCAGCCCAACCGGGCGGGGTCGAGCTTGTATTCATCACCGCAGCTGCGGTGATGAAAGACCCGCGGGCAATAGTGCCCGACGCCATCGCCCTGCGGTGTGCGGCTGAGTGTACGAACCGTTCCATAGAAGCACGATCAATCCAGACCGACATCGTCCACACGCGCGAGCCGAACAGCTCTTTGCGCACGGAGTAACCAACCAGCCCGTCATGTTCGCTCATGCTGTCCATGACAGCACGTAGCTCGTTTGCAAACTCGCTTTGGCTGCCGGCCTCGAGGTCACCGCGGGTGACCGCGACAAAGACTTGCCTCTGCGCGTCCTGGTGAACCACCCCTCGGTCGGCATCATACCCGGGGCCACGGAAGGAATACCCAACTCGGCAACTGCTTACCAGAAACACGATCAACACGGTCGTAGCGAGGGCCGACGCGCAGCCGAACTTTGAACCGAACCCTCGGAATGAAGTCATGCCTAGCTCCCGCTCGCGCCGCGCAGTATGCGTTCGATCTGCACACGATGGATGCCCATGTGCATCGCGGACATGGCGTACCAACCGAACGCATCGAGCGGGCCGAACCACGGATGGGCGTACCGCAGTTCCGTTCGGAGCATGGTTTTCGAAGCGATTGCCCGGACCAAGCGATCACATGACGCTTCATATGCCGTGACGACTTCACCCCCGACGTGCTCGCTTGGCTTGACCGCGGCGGTGCTCGCGCTTCCATCGGGAACGCGGCCTTGGGTGAGTTCGCCGATCACGCCCGTGATATTGTCATTGACGATCCGGAGGTGGTCAAGCGTCATCCAGACTGACCAGAAGCGGCTGCTGTCCTCGAGCCCCCTGAGGCGCGCGATGAGCACCCGGGTTCCGAGTGCGCTCGCGTCCCGCCCGGAGCGCAGGCTCGCGATAGTCCGCCTTTCACGCTCAAACTGAGCGGTGAGTTTTGAAGGTGTACCGAGCAGGCGACGGAGCGTTAGAAAGCTTCCGCCGACAAATCGCTCGATCGCTGGAATGCCGGCGCCGGGCGGCGCGAGTCTGGGATGCAATACGGCTTCACTCATCAAAGCGATTGTATGGTGCAAACTTGCAAAAAGCAAGTCTAAACGCCTGTCGGAATTTTCTGCCCTTCCGCAGCGGTCAGCGGGGACGACTTGCGGCAAGGCGGGGAGATAGGAGCCTGAAGTGGTGTGGAGCGATCAGAAGTTCAAACCAGGTCACAAAAATCCATGATGACAGGATGAGTTTGAACCACTCCATTAACACCGATGGCCTCGGCATTTGCCGAGGCCATCGAGCATTCAAAGTCGGGGTAGGCGGATTCGAACCGCCGACCTTCTGACCCCCAGTCAGACGCGCTAACCAAGCTGCGCTATACCCCGCGGTCAATTGGAAAGAAAGGATAGGCTCTACCCGGGCCGAATCCCAGCGGTGGTGCGTTCTCGTACGCCTTTCCCGCCGCTACGCTCTGCCCCATGGCTTCTGTGCTTCTCACCGGCGGACGGGTCATCGATCCGGCTTCTGGCACCGACAAGGTCGCGGATATCGCCATCCGCGATGGGTGCATCGCGGCCATCGGGAAGAATCTCTCCCGCTCCGGGGTAGACCGGGTGATCACCGCAACAGATCAGGTCATCGCTCCGGGCCTCATCGACCCCCACGTCCACCTGCGCGAGCCGGGGGGTGAGCACAAGGAGACACTGGCCACTGGCTCCGCCGCGGCGGTGGCGGGGGGGTTTACCACAGTCTGCTGCATGCCTAACACCACACCCGCGCTCGATTCGCCGGAGTTGGTCGAGTTCATCGCTTCGCGAGCAGCCAAGACGGCTTCCTGCCGCGTGTTCACCGTCGCCGCAGCGACGAAGGGACGTAAAGGGGAAGAACCGGCGGAGATCGAACTCCTTGCGCGTGCCGGTTCGGTCGGGTTCTCGGATGATGGTGACGGCATCGCCAGCGCGGGGGTGATGAGCCGCGTGCTGAGCATGGTGGGGCTGACAGGCCGCGCCTTCATGCAGCACTGCCAGGAACCGACGCTGACGCGGGGCGCGGCGATGCACGCTGGAGATGTTTCGCTTCGATTGGGACTCGGCGGGTGGCCCCGGGTCGCCGAAGAGGTGATGATCGAGCGGGATATCCGTCTGAACCGGGGTATCGGCTGCCGGTATCACGTGCAGCATATCTCGAGCGCTGGGAGCGTCGAGATCGTGCGCCGGGCCAGGGCCGAGGGGCAGCCCGTGACCGCCGAGGCCGCGCCTCACCACCTGCTCCTGACACACGAAGCCTGTGATCACTACAACACGATGGCGAAGGTCAATCCGCCCTTGAGGGAAGCCGTCGATGTCGAAGCCGTTCGGCAGGGGGTGGCGGATGGGACGATCACCGTGCTCGCGACGGACCACGCACCGCACTGCGCCGACGAGAAGGCCTTGCCCTTTGAGGAAGCACCCTTCGGACTGATCGGCCTCGAAACGGCTTTGCCTTTGTACACGGAAGCCCTGATCGAAACGGGGTTGATCTCGTGGCCGCGGCTGATCGCGCTGCTGACCGTCGAGCCCGCCAAGTTATGCGGTCTGGATGTGTTGGGCCTTGGGTCGATCCGTGTCGGTGGGCCCGCGGACCTGACGGTGATCGACCCCGCGGTTGATTGGACCATCCGTGCGGAGGATCTGAAAGGACGGAGCAGGAACACTCCTTTCCTCGGCAGAAAAGTCCGAGGGCGTGCCGTTGCGGTGTTTATCAACGGGCGGCAAGTCCTGGGGTTCACGCCGCGGAGTGACGGGCTAACCGATCATCCGTGAACACGCTCGTCCGTGACTCACGAGTAGAACGCATACCTATGAGACGGCAAGCCTTGTCACGGAGAGCCTCGGTGGCGCAGCGTTTTTTCGCTCCTACAACCGGGCGAGAAAGGTGCATGGCCAGTCCCGCTTGTGATTCAGACAGTCCCAGGACCTCGACCAGCACAAAGGCCTCACGGTGGCTCGGCGGGAGAGATTCGAGTTGTTCGCGAGCCCAGCCCGTGGTCGTCATCAGGCCGGGTCCTTCGCCATCGGAGTATTCGCGCCGGTCGTGGCGGCTCTTTCGTGACTGAGTTGTATCGCGGTTTCGTCGGTTGAGGAAGTTCATCGCTACGTTCTTGACGACGGCGATGACGAACTTGATGGTGATTTCCTCGCCTCCCGCGGGCCGGTACCGGGCCAGGCGCAAAAAGGCATCCTGAACCACATCGTCTGCATCCGCGGAACCAACCAGCCGACGCGCATAGGCCAACGCGGGGCCGTGGGTCTCAGCGTACAACTTTTCGAACCATCCGACCCCGGAATCGGGGACCATGCGATCACTGACCATCGACTGCAACCTCCCCAGGCGCAGCCGGCGTTCCTGAACGAAGACCGTCATCCTTGACCGCCCACACGTGAACCCCAGAACGGGGTCCCACACCACGCCGGCGACCTGATTCTCTATCTACTCCATGCTCCGGCGAGACCAGCCTGGCCTGCCGAACACAATCGAAACGGAATCCAACACCCCGCCGCGACTCTGTGCATGACCTGTCGTTAGCACCATCGGATCGAACACTCGAAACTTGTGAAACTGGATAGTATGGAGACTATAAGTGACAACTGTGTTATAAGACCTTGAACATCCTGAGAACGTTAGAGAGTTTGTAGCCTTGTGAAGAGTGGAAATCATGTCGGTAACATTCCTCAGATCGTAAAATGGGTAATTCAGTTACATATTTTGTTATTATATTACTAGATATATAAATCATAATACAAACAATATGAGGTTCAAATATCTCAACTCTTTGAAACCTCACACTGATGGATCAAACCTACCCATCGGACTTGACATGCCGGGTCAAACGTCTACCCTTCCCCCCCTGTGCCTGTGCGCGCGGGGATTGCCGCGGCCAGTCGCGGTGCTCTTTGGCAGGTTGAGTCGGGCGTCGGTCGAAGGTCGGCCGGGCTGACGGATCGGTTGATCTGAAGTTAGGTTGACTGCGAGGCAGCGGAAACACCACATGACAGGCGGCAAGATCAGAATTCGGATGGAGGCCTACGACCACATGGCGCTCGATTCTTCCGCGAAGGAAATCGTCGACCACGCCAAACGCACCAACGCGAAGGTGGCCGGGCCGATCCCGCTGCCCACCCGTGTCGAGCGGTACACGGTGCTCCGTTCGCCCTTCATCGACAAGAAGAGCCGCGAACAGTTCGAGATCCGCACGCACAAGCGGATCATCGACATCATCGAGCCAAACGCCCGTACGGTCGAGGCGCTTAACCGTCTCGTGGTGCCCGCCGGCGTTTTCGTGCGGATCAAGGCTTAAGTAAACTCGGCCCGGCATGGCTTGGTCGGAACGAGATAGGTCGCAACGGGATAGGTAGGTAGGCAAGGCTCGGTTCATCGGACGGGTTTGAGTCAGGTTGGAAGGAACGATTCATGGGCTGCTCACTGCTGGGAAAGAAAATCGGCATGACCCGCGTCTACACGGACGCCGGTGTCTCTTTGCCGGTGACGGTGATCGAGGCCGGCCCGTGCGTAGTCACGCAACTGCGCACTCCCGAGAAGGACGGCTACGCAGCGGTCCAGATCGGTTTCGGCGAGATCAAGGCCAAGAACAGCACGCTCCCGATGATCGCGCACGACGTGAAGGCGGGAACCACCCCCAAGCGTCATCACCGCGAGTTCCGCGTTTCCGCGGCGGACTTGTCCAACTATTCACTCGGCCAGACGCTGACGGTCAAAGACATGGATGGTCAGATGTACGTTGACGTCATCGGAACCAGCAAAGGTAAGGGCTTTGCCGGCGTCATGAAGCGTCACAACTTCAAGGGCATGTTCGCTTCGCACGGCACGGAACGCAAGCACCGTTCTCCCGGCTCGATCGGCGGTCTCTGTTCCAACCGCGGTTTCGGCGGCGGCCTGAAGAAAGGCAAGCGCATGGCCGGGCACATGGGCGATGAGCAGGTTACAGTTCGTAACCTCGATATCGTTCGCATCGATGCCGAACGGAACTTGATCCTGGTCAAGGGGCCGATCCCCGGCGGCAAGAACGGGTATGTTGAAGTTCGTCCTTCTGTCCGGCTCTACAAGAGCAAGGCGAAAAAGGTCGCGGAGAAAAAGTAAGTAAGCAATACCGCACGGGGCTTGGAGCCTCGCGCGGATCAGTAAAGGTTTGGTCAGTCAGTCGGTTGAATGTTCCGCGGGGCGAAGAACACTAGCCCCGCGGGTTCGGAAGGTCGGAATGTCCGGGCAGGTACAGGCCGGGCGAGAAGAAACCACCGAACAGCGACATACAACCCCGATGTTCTCAAAAGACACCGGGAAACGACAGCCGAGTCAAGTCCGATCCCTCCCCCCGCCGCGTTACGCGCGACGGCCTCCGAACAACGGCCGGAGATTGGGGTGGTGACGGATAGGCAAGAGGAATCGGCGGGAACGCGCGGCGGCATGTGTCCGGCGCAACTCCCGTCAGGCGTCAGGGCGAGGTAACGACACAATGGATGTCCCCGTCTACAACATGCAGGGCTCTCAGATAGCCCAGATGAAGATCGATGAGGCCGCGCTGGGCGGCACCGTCAACGCCGCGCTCGTAAAGCAGGCGTACGTGATGTATCACGCGAACCTGCGGCAAGGCTCCGCCCGGACTCGCAACCGTCACGAGGTCGAAGGCTCGACCAAGAAGATCTACAAGCAGAAAGGCACCGGCAACGCGCGTCACGGCGACCGCAAGGTGAACCTTTTCAAGGGCGGCGGCCACGGGCACAGCAAGAAGCGGGAGCGCGAGGACTATCACCTCGACATGCCCAAGAAAATGCGCCGCAAGGCCAACCGCAACGCGCTGCTGGCCAAACTCGTTGACAACGAGGTGCGCGTGGTGGATTCACTTTCTTTCGCCGCCCCCAAGACTCGCGCGTTCGAGGACTTTCTCGCTGCGATCAAGGCAGACCGTTCCTCCCTGGTCGCCCTTTCCATGCAGGGCGACCTGACCAACGCGATCCGCTCGGGCCGCAATGTCGAGGACGTCACACTGGTCCGATGCGACCAACTCAACTGCTTCAACATGCTGAACCACCGCTACCTGGTCATCGCCCGCGCGGACCTGGAGGCGTGGCTCAACGGCCCATCGTCTCAGACGGGCAAGCAGGCGAAGATCAACCCGATGGGCCGCGCGGCCGTGAAGGAGGGCAAGTAAATGAGCGCCCCGGTTGCCAACGAATACATTCTCCGCAAACCCCGCCTGTCCGAAAAAGCGACCCGCTCGATGGAGAGCAAGCAGTATTGCTTTGACGTGGACCCCCGCGCGAGCAAGGACCAGATCAAGGCCGCGGTGCAGGCGATCTTCAAGGTACGCGTCATCGGCGTGAACACGCAGGTGCGCAAGGCCAAGCGTCGCCGGACACGTTTCGGTGTCTCCGCCGGGGCCATCACCAAGACCGCCGTGGTCCGTGTCCACGCGGATGACTCGATCGAACTGTTCTGAGGATCGGACGGCACTCCACATCGCACAGGCACCCGAAGAACGATTCAACTGACAGCACTTCACGGAACGAACTCATGCCCATCCGCATTTACAAGAAGACCAGTGCCGGCCGCCGCAACGCGTCGGTCAACATGCACGTCGAGGTCACGAAGAAGACCCCGGAGAAGTCGCTGCTCGCACCCAAGCCGAAGACCGGCGGGCGCAACCACAGCGGCAAGATCACCAGCCGCGGCATCGGCGGCGGCGTGAAGCAGATGTACCGGATCATCGACTTCAAGCGGCGCGACCGCGACGGGATCGACGGCACCGTCATCGGCATCGAATACGACCCCAATCGCTCGTGCCACATCGCTCTCATCAAGTACACCGACGGCACGAAGCGCTACATCCTCGCTCCCAACGGGATCAAGGACGGCATGGTCATCTCGACCTCGACCACCGGCCCGGTCGAGCCTTCAGTCGGCAACTGCATGCGGCTGCGGGACATCCCCACAGGCCTGGATGTTCATTGCGTCGAGATCTTCCCGGGCGGAGGCGGCCAGATGTGCCGATCCGCCGGTTCGTACGCCAAACTCAGCAACAAGGAAGGCGAGTACGCGACGCTCGTTCTTCCCAGCGGTGAGGTGCGCCGCGTTCCCATCGATTGCCGAGCCACCGTGGGTCAGATCGGAAACCCCGATCACCGCCTTCGCCAACTCGGCAAGGCCGGCCTCTCTCGGTTGATGGGAATCCGACCCATCACCCGCGGCATCGCCAAAAGCCACCACGCCCACCCGCTGGGCGGCGGCAGCGGCCGAAGCAAGGGCAACCGACCTCCGTGCGGTCCTACCGGGGTTCACTCCAAGGGCGGCAACACCCGCAACCCGCGCAAGGCGAGCAAAGACCTCATCATCCGCCGTCGCGTGAGCAAGCGGTACGGACAAAAGCACTAAAGACACGGCATCGGACACCCGGCAACCACACAGTTCAAGACCAGGAAACCACTCAGGACTCACCACACCATGGGACGCAGCCTCAAGAAAGGTCCGTTCGTCGAAGAGAAACTCTACCGCAAGGTGGAGAAACTCAATCAGACGCGCAAGAAGGAAGCCATCAAGACCTGGGCCCGCCGCTGCACCATCGTGCCCGAGTTCGTCGGCCACACCTTCAACGTGCACAACGGCAGGCAGTTCCTGCCCGTGTTCGTGACCGAGGACATGGTCGGGCACAAACTCGGAGAGTTCAGCATCAGCCGCACATTCCGCGGCCACACCAATAAGAAGGAAGGCATCGAGGGCGCCGCCGGCGCAGCCAAGGGCTGATCGCCCGGTGAAGTCAGGCCCCGGCGGCGGGGCGGAAGGAAATACCCGTGAAAATCTCAGGCAAAAAACTCACCGAGGCGATGCAGAAGGCGGCCACCACCCCCGAGCAACTGGCCGATTCAATCGCGGACAAGGGCTTCAAAGCCGACGCCGCCGCCAGCGCCATCCGCAACTGGATGCGGGGGAACGACCATCCCCGCTGCAAGGCGGTTCACGCGGCGAAAATGGCCGAGGCGCTTGGTGTCTTCCCCAAGGACATCTGCACGTTCCAGAGCCAGGTGCGAGGCCACCGGGGCAGCCCGCGCAAGGCCAAACTGGTGACCGACCTGATCCGCGGCAAGAACGTGGATCAGGCCTTGAACCTGCTCGGCTTCACGCCCAAGCGTGCGGCCGTCAACATCAAGAAGGCGCTGACGGCGGCGATCGCCGACGCCCAGCAGGCCGACGCGGACGAGACCACGCTCTACGTCTGTGACAGTCGGGTCGATGCCGGAACGCGGATGAAGCGCTTCCAGCCCAAGGACCGCGGGCGGGCGCACCCGATCACCAAGATGTTCTCGCACATCACCGTTGCCGTCGAGGAGCGGACGAAGAAGGGCTGAGGCCGGAAGCAAAGGACGACCACGCATGGGACAGAAGACACATCCATTCGGACTCCGCCTGGGCATCACCGAAGCGCACCGCAGCCGCTGGTACGCGCCCAAGGCCCTTTTCGGAGAACTCCTCGTTGAAGACGAGAAGATCCGCAAGTGGCTCGACAAGCGCCTCAACCGCCGCCCACCAAACGCCGCGGTCTCGGACGTGCACATCGAGCGCACCCGCGAGGAACTCAAGGTGGTCATCAAGACGGCCCGTCCGGGCTTGGTCATCGGCCCCAAGGGCGCCGAGGTCGAGCGGATGACCGAAGAACTCCAGTACATGACGGGCCGCAAAGTGGCCATCTCGATCATCGAGATCCGCAACGCCGATGTGGACCCCAAACTCATCGCCGAGAGCGTCTGCGAGCAACTCGTCAAGCGGGCCAGTTTCCGGCGCGTGGTCAAGATGAAGTGCGACGCCGCGATGACCGCCGGGGCCAAGGGCGTGAAGATCAAGATCAGCGGCCGTCTGGGCGGGGCCGAGATGAGCAGGACGCTCGATGTTCGTCTGGGCAGCCTGCCCCTCTCGACACTGCAGGCGCAGGTCGAGTACGGCACCGCCGAGGCCTACACCACGTACGGCTCCATCGGCTGCAAGGTCTGGGTCTACAAGGGAATGTACAGCACCGCCGAGGATGAGAACACGTCCAACGCGGCGGGCGGTCGGGCCCGGGCCCGTGGCCGCAAGTGATGAAAGGTGAGTGCCCGTACGACCTCCTGAGAGGTTGTTGAGCGGGCGGGATTCATGTCGGTTGGATTGATTGATCGGATCGGTTTTCGGGAGTACGACGTATGGCGCTGATGCCCAAAAGAGTGAAGTACCGCAAGGAGCAGCGGCGGGTCCGTGACCGCAAGGCGACGAAGGGAAACTACGTCGCCTACGGCGATTACGGCCTTCAGGCGCTCGAGGGTGCCTGGATCAGCGGGCAGGTGCTCGACGCCGGCCGCATCGCCAGTCAGCACTACATGAAGCGAGAGGGGAAGCTGTTCATCCGCGTATTCCCCGACAAGCCCATCAGCAAGAAGCCGCTGGAGACCCGAATGGGCACCGGCAAGGCCGAGGTCGAGTACTGGGCCGCCCGTGTGAAGCCGGGCACGATGCTCTTTGAGATCGCCGGCGTGCCCGAGCCGACGGCGAAGCTGGCTTTGTTGCGTGCCGCGATGAAGATGCCCGTGCGTTGCCGCTTTGTCGGCCGGCGCGTCCGCGTGTAAGTTGAAGAACCCTCGGCCTCCCGGACACCCGGAAGGCCGACTGATGATGGAGTGCGACCGATGACCGGCGAAGAAGTTCGGAAAATGAAGGACGACGAGTTGAAGCAGGAGTTGGCCCGGGTGCGCAACGACCTCTTCGACCTCCGGAGTCAGACAGTAACCGAGAAGGTTGAAGATACGAGCAAGTTCGGCAAACTCCGCAAGGACATCGCCCGCATGCTCGGCGAGCAGCGCCGCCGCGCTGTCGCCCGTTGAGTTCGTCCCACCACCCCGCCCGATCCGCTCGAAGAGGAACACACCCATGGCAGTGAAAGTCAAGAAGAAGAAAGCGGTCAAGGTGGCCGGCGGCCTCAGCGGCACCCGCACCGGGGTCGTGGAGTCCGACGGTCGTCCGCAGACGCGCCGAGTCGTCGTCAACTACCTGACCCAGCACCCCAAGTACGGCAAGTTCGTGCGTCAACGGACGATCCTGCATGTCCACGACGAGAAGAACGAATCCCGTCTTGGCGACGTTGTCGAGGTCGCGCCCTGCCGGCCGCTCAGCCGTTCCAAGCGGTGGACATTGGTGAAGGTCGTGGAGCGCCGCAACGAGCAGGCAACCGCGGTGAAGTCGGCGAAGGAGATCGGCCAGTAACGTTCCTGCGGCCCGTCGCCATCCGACGCGGCCGACAGTCAGAGATCGGAGTAGACCATGCTGCAACAAGAAACACGCTGCGAAGTCGCGGACAACTCGGGGGCGAAGATCGCCTATGTCATCCGCGTCTACGGCGGCTCGACCGGCACGGGCAGGTTCACCCGCCGCGTGGCGAACGTCGGCGACCGTGTCTTCGTGTCGATCAAGCGTGCCCTCGCCGGGGCCGACGTCAAGCCCGGCGACAAGCACAAGGCCGTCGTGGTACGCACCACCAAGGCCACCAGGCGTGCCGACGGGAGTTATGTCAAGTTCGACAGCAACGCCGTGGTCCTCATCCAGGACGACGGCAACCCCAAGGGCACACGCATCTTCGGGCCAGTCGCCCGTGAACTACGCGACAAGAACTACATGAAAATTGTTTCACTCGCTTCGGAAGTGATCTAGGGCCGCTGAGGTACAAGGCGTCGGGCAACACGTTTCGACGATCGGAATTTCGATTCAACGCTCCATCGGTTTGGGACTCGCACATGCCAGCACACGTTCGCAAAGGTGATACCGTCATGATCCGCTCGGGCGCTCAGAAGGGCGCTGTGGGCGAAGTCATCCGCGTTATCACCAAGACCAACGCCGTCATCATCAAGGGCCTGAACCTGCGTACAAAGCATGTTCGACCCAACCGTCTGAACCCGCAGGGCTCCATCATCACGAAGGAAGCCCCAGTCCCCATGAGCAAGGTCAGCCCTGTGGTCGACGGCAAGCCCGTCCGCGTCGGCTTCCGCATCGAACCCGACGGCAGCAAGGTCCGCATCGCCCGCAAGGGCGGCAAGGACCTGAAGGTCCTGGGAGTCGTTCACGGGCCCCGTTCGAAGAAGTAACCCCCGCCACCCACCCACGCCAGTAAAGGCACACCATGTCCAAAGAAGACCAGAACAAGCAGCAGAAGGGCGGCAAGCCCGAGGGCAAAGGCCCCGCGAAGGAAGGCGGCAAGGACGCCAAGCGCGGCGGCCCCGGCGGCGCGAAGAAGAGTCCGGTCCAGCACGAGGCGGCCGAGGCGGATTCCGGTCCCCGCGTTCCGCCCCGCCTGCAGGTCCAGTACGACCAGAGCGTGAGGGCCAAACTCGGCGAGCAGTTCGGACTCAAGAACCCGATGGCGCAGCCCCGAATCGACAAGATCGTGGTGAACGTCAACATGGGTCGTCACCTGGAGGGGGCCAAGATTCCTCCGCACGTGCGCGGCCAGGTGCTCGACACCATCAACAAGGTGACGGGACAGAAGCCCGTGGTACTCAAGGCCAAGAAGAGCGTGTCGAACTTCAAGGTGCGCGAAGGCCTGGAGACGGCCGCGATGGTCACGATGCGGCGCGACCGCATGTGGCACTTCCTCGACCGGCTCATCAACCTCGCCACGCCCCGCATCAAGGACTTCCGGGGTCTGCCCGACAAGGCCTTCGACAAGCAGGGCAACTACGCCATGGGGCTGACCGAGCAGGGTGTCTTCCCCGAGATCAACATGGCCGAGGCCCAGTTTACCCACGGCATGAACATCAACGTCTGCTTCCGCAACTCCAACCCCAAACTCAGCAAGTTCGTGCTCGAACAACTCGGGATGCCTTTCCGCAAGCCCGATCAGAAGTAACCCAGACTCACCCGCGAGGAACCCGCGATGGCCACCAAAGCCCAGACAGCCAAGAGCAACCGCAAGCCGAAGTTCAGCAGCCGCATCGTGCGGCGATGCCAACTGACAGGCCGCCCCCGCGGCGTGTACCGCAAGTTCCGAATCAGCCGCATCATGCTGCGGAAACTCGCGCTCGAAGGCAAGATCCCGGGCATGCGCAAGGCGAGTTGGTAGTTCACCCCGAGTTTCTCCCCTAACGGCACACCGAACACGCGCCTTTCATGGCGGCACATTCATTAGACACGAGGACCACAGATGGCCATCGGCGACCCAATCTCGGACATGCTCACGCGGATCCGCAACGGCGTGCGGAACAAGGCGAAGACGGTGACTTGCGTTAACAGCAAAGTCTGCCGCGGCATCGCCGCCGTCCTGCGCGATGAGGGCTACATCGAGGGCTTCGATATCGCCGAGGACGGCCGCGGCGGGAGCATCAACATCCGCGTCAAGTACAGCCAGACAGGCGAGTGCGCTCTCCACCAGTTGCATCGCGAGAGCAAGCCCGGCCGGCGAGTCTACCGGGGCGTCGACGATCTTCCCCGTCCCATCCAGGGCCTGGGTATCTGCATCGTGAGCACTCCCAAGGGCGTCCTGTCGGATCGCAAGGCGCGGCAAGAGCGCGTCGGCGGCGAACTGCTCTGCACCATCCAGTAAACACCACCCCCAAACCCTCGGATACACACTCGCGGAAGCCGGGACAACAGCACCCGAGAGCCGCACGCGAAGGAGAACACGACGTATGTCACGCATCGGGAAAAAAACCCTCACCGTCCCCGCCGGCGTCAAGGTCGCCGTCAAGGATGGCGCCGTCAACATCGAGGGGGCCAAAGGCAAACTCTCGCTCATGGTTCCGCAGCACGTCCGGGTCACATGGACCGAAGCAGACCGCAGTGTGGCAGTAACACTGGCCGACGGGTACTCCGCCCAGGACAAGCAGGCCAACGCTCACTGGGGCACAACCCGCGCTCACATCAGGAACATGATCCAGGGCGTGACCAACGGGTACGAGAAGAAACTGGAAGTGGTCGGTGTCGGTTGGACGGCGGCCCTCGCCGGCAAGGACCTGAAGATGACCTTGGGCTTCGCCAACGCCATCCTGATGCCCATCCCGACGGGCCTGACCGTCAAGGTGGACAAGCAGATCGTCAGCGTGAGCGGGCCGGACAAGCAGACCGTTGGCCAGTTCGCCGCGGCGATGCGCTCTCACCGCAAGCCTGAGCCCTACAACGGCAAGGGTGTCAAATACGTTGAGGAAGTCATCAAGCGCAAGCAGGGCAAGCAGTTCGGCGCGTGATTCACGGCGGGCGAGGCCCGCACAGCAAGCGAGACACAGTCATGGACAAGAATGTAGGAAAAGCCACCCGCCGCGACCGCCGACGCATCGGCATCCGCAAGCGCATCTCCGGAACGGGAACCCGCCCGCGGCTGGCGATTTATAAGTCTCTCAACCACATGTACGCCCAGATCATCAACGATCTGGAGGGCACCACCCTGGTCGCCGCCTCTACGGCGACCAAGGGATTGGGGCTTGCCAAGACCGGCAACGCGGCCGCCGCCGCGAAGGTCGGCGAATCGCTCGCCGAGAAGGCCAAGGCCAAGGGCATCACCGCCGTTGTCTTTGACCGCGGCGGCTTCAAGTTCCACGGTCGCGTGAAGGCCCTGGCCGATGCGGCCCGCAAGGCCGGCCTCCAGTTCTGATTCATCACACACCCAGCACACCACCCGGTACACGCCCCTCGGACCACACCATGAGCCAGATGCAGACCAAGTCGAAGACCCAGGAGTTCCAGGAAGAGTCCGGCCACATCGAGTCGGCCAACATCGGCGTGGACCGCACCTCCACCACGGTCAAAGGTGGACGCCGCTTTTCTTTCGGTGCGCTGGTGATCGTGGGCGATCGTCGGGGAAGCGTGGGCTTCGGCTACGGAAAGTCCAACGAAGTACCCACCGCGATCGAGAAGGCGGAGAAATACGCCAAGCGTTCGATGATGTCGATCCCGCTGCTGGGCAACACCATCCCCCACGAAGTGGAAGGCAAGTTCTCCGCGAGCAAAGTGCGATTGATACCCGCCGCTCCCGGCACCGGCGTCGTCGCGGGCGGTACCGTTCGCACGATCCTCGAAAAGGCGGGCATCACCGACTGTCTCTCCAAGTGCTACGGCTCGACCAACAAGCGCAACATCGTCAAGGCTGTCTTCGACGGCCTGGAGAAACTCCGCATGGGTGGGGCCATCGGCGCTGTCCGGGGGCAGGATCTGGGACTCTCTGACATCGAAGCGAAGATCGAACGAGGGAAGCGATTCATGCCCACCACCTCCTCGTCGAAAGACAAGGCTCGCGGCCCGGTGAACACCGTCGATGACGGCCGCGGCAAGGGTCGGGGTGGTCGGGGCGGACCCGGCGGCGGTCGTCGCGGCGGACGAGGCAGGCAGGAAGACGCTCCGGCGGGCGGTTCTGCACCCGCGGCACCGGCGGCTCCACAGTCTTGAGTTTGAAGATCAGCCACACCACGCACATCAACGCCCGAGTCGGGCGGCACCAGCACCCAGTCGGAGCAACAAGCCATGATGATCCATGACATCACCGCCCTCGCGGGCCCCAACAAGAAGCGCAAGCGTGTCGGTCGAGGCGAGGGGTCCGGCCACGGCAAGCAGTCGGGCCGCGGCCAGAAGGGCGCGAGCAGCCGATCCGGATACACGGCCAAACGCTCCTTCGAGGGCGGGCAGATGCCCTATTTCCGCCGTTTGCCGAAGTTCGGCTTCACCAACGCACAGTTCAAGGTGAAGTTCTGGACCGTGAACGTCGGGGACATCATCGCGCATCCCTCATTCAAGTCGGGTGGCGAGGTCAACCGGGATTCGCTCATCGCCGCGGGCCTGGTCCGAGATGGCAGCCGCGATCTCAAGGTGCTCGGCAGCCTCGGCAAGGGGCAGTCGGGCCTCAAGGTCAAACTCAGCGTGACGGCATCCCGCGTCTCCGCATCTGCCCGCAAGATGATCGAGGATGCGGGCGGTAAAGTGCACGAAATAGGCACCCGACGCGACAAGGTCAGGGGCGTGGATCCGAACGTGCCCGAGACCAAAGTCAAGCCCAAGAATCTCACAAAGAAACTCAACCGCGGCGGCAAGGGCAAAAAGCCCGCGCCGGCTCCCGCGCCCGCGGAGTAACCGAGTGCCCCTACAGTTAACTCTCCGTTGACAATGAACGGGCGTGAGCGAGACGACGGGCCCGCGGCCCCATCTCATTCACGCCCGTTGTTTCAGGAACTGCAAGGAACCCCTCGATGATCCAGACGTTGCTCAACGTCTTCAGAGTGCCGGAACTGCGGAACAAGGTGTTGTTCACGTTGGGTATGCTGGTGGTCTTTCGAATCGGACACTGGATCCCGCTGCCGGGCATCGATGCCGCGCAGTTGGCGAAGATTTTCAACCAGGCCGGCTCCGAGGGCAGCACACTGGGCAAACTCGCCACCTTTGTTTCGATTTTCTCCGGCGGTTCGCTCTCGCAATCGACCATTTTCGGTCTGGGGATCATGCCCTACATCACGGCCGGGATCATCTTTCAACTCCTCGCCACGGTGCTGCCGCAACTCAAAAAGTTGCAGGAAGAAGGCCCCACCGGCCGCCAGAAAATCATGGAGTACACGCGGTACGCCACGGTCGTCCTCTGTTTCGTGCAGGGTATCGGCTGGCTGGGGTTCGTTGCCAAGCAGGGTCTGGTGTACCCGCAGTGGGTTGAGAACCCGATCTGGTGGGTCATGGCCTCGTGCGCGTTGACGGCTGGCACCGTGTTCCTGATGTGGCTTGGCGAGCAGATCGACAAGCACGGCATCGGCAGCGGCGCTTCGATGATCATCATGGCGGGGATCCTCTCCGGGATGCCGGGAGCGATCACGTCGCTCTACAACAACTTCGACCCCGCCGACAGCAAAAAGATCGGTTGGATGGGCATCATCCTGCTTGTTGCCGGGTTCACCATCGTCATCTCGGGCGCTGTCCTTATGACCGTCGCTCAGCGACGCATCCCTGTGCAGCAGGCCAAGCACACGCGGGGCCGGAAGGTCTTCGGCGGGCAGCGGTCCTACCTGCCCCTGCGGATCAACCACGGCGGCGTCATGCCCATCATTTTCGCCAGTTCGCTGATGATGTTCCCGTCGCTGCTCTTCGGGACACTCTCGGAGTGGACGAGGAATGTCGCGCTTGCACGTGAACAGGCCGCCGCGGCGCAGGGGATCGCCACCGACGGGTCATTCCCCTGGTACGTAGGGCTGACGCGATTTTTCAATGATTCGTTCCACCCCGGCGAGTTTCCGTACATTGTCGTGTACATCGCCATGGTCTACATCTTCTCGTATTTCTGGATCACCGTCCAGTTCAATCCGGAGGAGATGAGCAAGCAACTCAAGGAACATGGATCCTTCATCCCGGGTCTTCGGCCCGGGCCCCGCACGGCGGAGTATCTCGAGACGGTCATGGTCCGCATCACCTATGTGGGCGCGGGTTTCCTGTCGATCATCGCGGTGTTGCCGGCGGTGGTGAACAAGTCCATGAATATCGATTACGCCGTGACACAGTTCCTCGGCGGCACGGGGCTGCTCATCGTGGTCTCGGTCACGATGGACTTCCTGCAACGTGTCGAGGCCAACCTGCTCATGCGAAACTACGCCGGGTTCCTCGGTGGGGCGGGCGGAGACGACAGCGGCCCGCGCATGCGTGGGCCGCGCGGCTGATGAGACCGGGTTGTTGATGCCGGGTCGGCGGGGTTTCCCATGTCCATCCCGCTACGAACCTGCGCCGAGATTGAAGCGGTTGCCCGAGCGGGCCGCGTGCTTGATGGCGTGCTCGCACTTGGAGTATCGGCGTGCCGTGCAGGAACGACCACGCTCGACATCGCTCGCGTGATGGAGGGTGCGATCTCCCGTGCCGGTGCGGAACCGATCCTGTCGTCCGTGCTTGGAGCGTCAGGTCCATACGGGCAGGTGTGCTGCATCAGTGTCAACGAGGAACTGGTGCATTCACTCCCACGCCGACGAATCATCCGCGAGGGCGATGTGGTGTCCATTGATTGTGCGGTGCGGTTTCCTTCCGGTCCGGAAGGGTGGTGTGTTGATGCCGCACGCGCCATCGCCGTCGGCTCGCCACCTTCGCAGCGAGGTACCGCGCTGCGCAACGCGACAAACGTCGTTATCGCCGAGACGATGCGAGCGGCGCACGTGGGTGGACGCTGGTCCTCCTGCGCCTCCGCGGGTCGTCACGCCGCGGCGGCCATGGGCTGCTGCCTGCTTGTCGAATACACAGGGCATGGAATTGGTCGAATACTCCATGAGTCTCCGACAGTTTCATATGATCCTCGTTCACACTTCGACTTTGAGTTGCGGCCGGGAACCGTCTTCACGATCGAACCGATAGTGGTGGAAGGCTTCTTGCCGCCCGAGTGCATCACGCTCGAAGATGGCTGGACCGTTATCTCATCTGACCGAAGATGGTCAGCCCATGCAGAAGTCACGGTGACGGTGGAGACCTCGGGCCTGAGAGTCTTAGCCGGAGAGGTACAATCAGAATAGATTTCTGCGAGTGAATACTGATTGGTTCGTAAAATATACGGATTAAATATCTTACATATAACGAACACGGATTCAAACACAATACGAAAACATCTGGTTTCGTACTCAAAAGCCGAAGGTGAGATAACTGTGGTGTAGAATCGGAAAGTGTGAAACCACGATCAGTTTGTCATCAAACTGAGTGTTCGAGATACGGAGTTTGCGTGTTTCTCATTCGCCAGTCCAAGCCCGAGGATGCTTCGACCCTCGTCAAGATGGCGAAGATGGTCTACTTCATCAACCTGCCGCCCTCCGAGCAGCTGATCCTGGAGAAGGTGGATCATTCAGCCCGCTGCTTCCGCAAACTCACGGGAGACACTCAACAGCCGAAGTCCAAGAGCCGGAAAGCCGCGGGTGAGATCCGTGGTTATTCAGGCATGGAGCACGACAGTGACTTTTTCATGTTCAGTCTGGAAGACGCGACCCACGGTGGTGTGATCGGAACATCACAGGTTCGAGCGCACCAGGGAGGGCCGGGGAACCCGAACTGGTCATTCCGGTTGTCGGAGAAGAAGCATTACAGCCCTTCGCTTCGGTTCGGCACGACCCACACCGTAGGACAGTTGTACGCCGATGAAACAGGTCCGACTGAGATCGGCGGACTCATCATCCAGCCCAGTTATCGCGGGCATGCCGAGCGGCCGGGGCGCTTTCTCGCGTTCGTTCGTTTCCATTTCATCGGTCTCTACCGCAACGTCTTCGCCGATCGGATCATCGCCGAGATGATGGGGCCTGTCTCCGCCGAGGGGGACAATCCATTCTGGGATGCGTTCGGACGCAAGTTCGTCCCGGTGAAGTTCGCCGAGGCGGATCGCTTCTGCCAGCACAACCGGGCGTTCATTTCGGAACTGCTTCCCAAGGAGGAAATCTACCTTTCGCTTATGCCGCTGGAGGTGCAGAACGCTGTGGGGGTCGTGGGTCGAGAGACTCTGCCCGCGAGGCGGCTGCTCGAAAGCCTGGGGTTCGCCTATCGCGGGTTCGTTGATCCTTTCGACGGGGGGCCGCACCTCGATGTCCGAACAGACGAAGTGAGCCTGGTGCGTCACACCCGGCGCATCGCGTTAGGCAAGCCCGTGGCCGCGGCGCGTTGTCAGGGACAGTGCATCGTCAGCACGCTTTCACAAGAGCATGGCTTGCGCGCAACTCAGGCACCTTGCGAGGTCGGTCGAGATGAGGTGCGAGTTCCAGGCGAATACGCCGCCCTCATCGGCGCGGCCAAGGGTAAAGTGGTCGGGTTCACGCCGCTCGTGTCCCACACGTCCGATCCGACCGATACGCACACGAACCTCCATAAAAAGCCGGGCCGCACGCGGGTGCGAACGGGCTGATGAAACTTCGAGGCGAGGAGTTCAGTCGGCGTTCTCAGTCGCGGCACTCTTCGGCTTGACAAGCACCACCAGGCGCGATGCATCGGTGCAGTAGTTCGCGAAGACGGCCCGAATCTGATCCGCGGTCATGTTCTGGTACGCCGCGGGCATGGCGAGTGCATCATCGAGCGAGTTGCCGCGGTAGGTCATCATGTCAAGGCGTCCCATCCAGAAGGATGGGTCTTTCATGGTTTCGTCCAGTGTGTTGGCCATCTGCTTCTTGGCGATGTCGAGTTCATCCTGGCTCGGACCTTCGGCGGCGAACCGCGCGAACATCGATTGGAGTTTGTCGATGAGTGCCGCGGCCTTGCCCGGGTCGGTCGGTGCGCCCGCGGAGAAGAAGCCGAAACCGGGGTACGCCGTCCCGGGGCGTGAACTGGCCCCGATGCTGTAGACCAGTTGCGCATCCTCACGGACTTCCTTGATCATGCGCGTGGAAAGGAGCCTGGCCGCCATCGAGAGGGCACGGACATCGTCGATGTTCCGATCATCCGCCCCGTAGAAACCGCACATCACGAAGGATTGCGGCGTGGCGGTATCGATGGTCTCTTCGACCGTGCGCGGTCCTTTCGGTCGTGCGATGGTCCGCTCCTTCTTGTACAGGTCGGAGGACACACGCTCACGCCCGGGCAGGGCACCCAGATACTTTGCGGCTAGTTCCAGCGCGCGATCCCGGCTGATATCACCGACGATGGCAACTTCGATGGGTGCCGATGCCACCATCCGGTCGAGCCAGGCCTGGGCTTTATCGACCGTGAGTGAATCGATCTGTTCGGGGGTGGGGATCCGTGTTCGGGGTTCATCGTCCGGGTAAGGCGCTGTCATCGAGAGTCGCATGCCCATCATCATGGGGTTCTTGGTCATCTCCGTGAGCATGGTTCTCATCATCGTCTGCATCTGCGAGAACGCCGCCGGCTCGATGCGAGGCTCGGTCAGGAGCAGGTACGCGAGTTGGAATCCGGTCTCCAGTTCGTCGGGACTTCCGGAAACGGACAGGGAGACAGTGTCCGGATCGCCCCCGATGCCGCCACCGCCTCCTCGCCCGCCGCGCCCTCCGCCGCCCATGCCGCCCCCCCCGACGTTGACTTTTTTACCGGCCATCAGGTCGGAAATGTCGGTGGAGGAAAGTCTCCTGGTCGCCTTGCTGCGTCCGAAGGCGAGTTGTGCGGCCTGAGTAATGCCGCGGTTGGAGGCGTCCTCGAAGATGTCGCCGCCTACCAGACCGATGCGCACCGTGGCCTGGTTCTTGCGTTCATCCATGAACCGATGATGCACGCGTATGTTGTTGGACAGCCACGCGCTTGTCACGCCGCTGGCTTCGTGAAGGGTGGTTTCTGTCACCTTGCCGGGTGACGGAAGTGTGGAGAGGAGGGTCGTGGCTCGTGCACGCTCTTCCTCCTTCTCGGCGGTGACGGCGAAAGCCTGGAGGCCAACCTCGAGCAGTTGCGACTCGGAGGGCACGTCCGGCCCCGAGGGCAGGACCGCGGTGAAGCAGAGGGCCGATGGATCAAACTCTTTCCTGAATCGGGCGCTGACCTCTTGCGAGGTGATGGTTGGAAGCATGGTTCGGACGAGATCCAGGTTCTGTTGCGCAGAAAGGATCGCCTCTCCATCGGTCACGGCTGCGTTGAGTCGGGCGATGATGGCGCCGCTGGGCCGCGTGGAATCAGTCTCGACAGCACGCTCGGCCCCGGCGATGATCTCCTTTGAGCCGATCTCGATCTCAAGGGCGGTGAAGCCGAACTCTCGGGCGCGGGTCCATTCAAGGGCCAGTTCGCGGATGGTTTCTCGCCACTTGCCCGGGGCGGCCCGTCCGCGAAGACCCGCCTGCCACATGATGTTGGCGTTGTTGCTCATCGATGCGTTGCCGTTCAGGTAGGCGGTGCCGCCCTTGGCGACTTTCTCGTCCAGCCTGTTGTTGAAGGCCATGACCGCGAGCCGGGCCACGAGATCATCACGGAACTGGGCCTTGGTGGTGGTGGGGGGGCGTGGGGGTTCGAGTCGTGAGATGTTGATGTCCTCGGAGCGGATCTCCGGGTCGCTGGCGACGATGGCGAAACTCGAGTCGTAGGCTTTGATGCCGGGTTGCTGCGGCGTGGGCCGCGGCTTCGTCGGCGCGGGACCGAACTTCTGGCGGATGATCGGGATAATGGATCCGGAATCCGCATCGGCCACCACCATGAGGGTGGCGTTCGAGGCGGTGTACCACTTGTTGTAGTAATCACGGAAATCCTGCTCTTGCACCGAGTTGATCGTCGCCTCGGTGCCGATGGTGATGCGCTGCCCGTACAGCGATCCGGGGGCGATCCTCTCCAGCACGTGGTACATGGTCCGCTGCCGGCCTGACAAACTGCGGCGGCGCTCCTCCTGGATGATGCCGCGTTCTTCCTCAATTTCAGCGGGAAGCAGAGACATCTTCCAGAGCACATCGGCGAAGAACGTCATGCCCTTGGCGATCGTGTCGGGTTGGGCATCAGGGAGGGACAACTGGTACGTTGTCTGCTCGAAACTGGTGAAGGCGTTCTGATCCCGTCCGAACTGCATCCCCAGGGACTGAAAGAAGGGGACCACGCTGCCGGGCGGGAAGTTCTCCGTGCCGTTGAAGGCCAGGTGCTCCAGGTAGTGCGCGAGGCCCCGCTGCGGATCGGTTTCGTTGAGCGAGCCGGTGTGAAAATGAATCCAGACGATTGCACGGCCGGGCGGGTGCGCGTTGCGCTTGAGTATGTAGGTGAGGCCGTTGTCGAGAGTCCCCCGCACCAGAGCGGGGTCGGTCGGGAGCGGTTCGGCGCGCCCCGTGGAAACGGCAAAGACCGCGCACAGCGCGGTGATGATTGCGATCAGTTTTCTGTGCATGGGTGAAGTTCCGGATGTTCCGCTCAACTGCTGGTACGCGATGCCGGCGGCCATGTTACGGCCCGCCCATGGTACTACGTCCTCGCCCGGTGCGAATAGACCGCCCATTCGATGATGAGAAGTGCCATCAGGGTCAGGAGCAGGAAGGGCCACAACTCGGTGAATGCTCGACCCGATCGTATTCCGGGAAACGCGGTGCGACCGACCATGACCTCGCGGTAGGTATCGAGTGCGCTTTCTGTGGCGTTGTTCAGATTGACGGCCACAGCGCGTTCCGAGGCCCGAGGCCCGTCAAGCAGGTACACGCCCGAACGGGGCAGCACCCCAAGCCCCGTTTCGGCTGTGTCTGCCGGTACCCGCATTTCTCTGGTTGCGCCATCCGGGCCGGTCAGATTCAGAACACCCGGGGTCTGGGTTGCACGGATTCTCACGGTGGCTGGTTCATCGGTCCGGAAGAACCGCCCGGATGACGGCGCGGTCCCGAGCGTAAGGTAATCCGCGGCGTCCGACAGGAAGATCGGGAATGAAGCGAGCAAGGGCCAGTTGGATTGTCGAAGCACGAAGTTGGTCGCGATGTGTCTGACACCGCCCGATTCGATGAGAATCATCATGGGGCCGGCGGGGCCTGTCAGCAACTCGGAATAGCCGGTGTTTCCGGATTCCACGCCCCGCGGGAATGACATCGTCGTGACACGCGCGACGACCAATGAATCGAGAGGTGCGTTGCGGAGCACCGGGCTGGAACGATCCCAGAACAGCGGCGACCCTTCGGAGAGCGTTGTGGGCGCAGACGCCACGGACAGACCGACAAAGGGCGGAGGCCATCCGAAACTGATCGATGGTCTTGTCGGCGGGCTTAGGGCGCGAACTCCGTCGAAGATGATGAGATCGAGGTCTTCGAGTTCACGGGGCGAACGACGCGCATACTCATCGGGGCTGAGGGTGATGAGATCACGGGGTCGCAGTTCGGTCAGGGCGTCGCCGAGAAGGAGTGAAACGGGCGACAGATCCTCGCCGCGCACAAGGCCGAACCGCCGCGATGCGGGGGAGGGGGTAACGAGCGAAGCACGGTTGTCGCTCGGGAGCGCATCGTCCTTTTCGATCAGCAGAGTCCACACACCGCCGGTGGAATCCGGTTGCTCGAAGTTCAACGCACCACGACTCGGTGTACCGGCGAGCGGCGGCTGAATACTCACGACTCGGCGATCCAGGATCGTGCCGTCCTTGGCGAGTGCAACGGTCGATGCCCCACCCCGTGTGGACAGGATTTCTGCGAAGAACCGCACGGTCGTCGGATCACGGTCATCACGCCGCGCCGTGAAGGCCACGATCCCCACGTTGTCGGGGGGGGCCACGGGGTCGCCGATCATCTCGAAACGCACCGGGATGCCGATCCGATCCGGCGACTCATCGGGTGCGAAGGCTCCGTCGCTGATCAGCGCCGCCGCGACCGGTGCGGCGGATTCGTCCGATCCTCGATCCGCCGCGACGGTTTGCGCCAGACGCAGTGCCGCGCCGAGATTGCCCGGTTGATCGGTCTGGGTGAGTGAAGCGATGGCTCCCGCCGCGGCGTTGAACGACGAGGTAAATGGCCCGATGAGCGAGGCATCGGCGGCGAGCGAGATGATCGCGACCTCGCGTCCTGAACCCATGCCGAGCGCCTCTCGGGCCAGCGCGGTCGCGCGGTCCTTGGCGCGAGCGAGGCGGGCGGGGCCGCCGGGAGTGTCGACGGCGTCCATCGAGGCCGAGGCATCGACGATGAGCACCAGGCGAGAGGCGGCGGAGCCGCCGGACCAGACGGGCCGGGCGAGCGCGAGGCAGATTACGCCGCACATCAGCGCGTGGAGGGCCAGGAGCCAACTCGGGCGCACGCGACGCAGAGGTTCGTTCACCTGAACATCGCGCACGGCGACGGGCCAGAAAAGGATGGAACTGACGCGGGCCGGTCGCCGCCGCAGCCGGAGCAGATACAGGACGAGCAGCACCGGCCCCGCGATCGCCGCGGCGAGCAGCCCCGCGCCGGGATGGAGAAACTGAAGGTCTGGCATGGTCGGCGCGTTACGCCAGTTTCTTCAACTCCCGCCGCATGATCTTTCCCGTGGGGTTGCGGGGCAGGCTCGGCAGGATGCGTATTTCTCGCGGAACTTTGTAGCCTGCAAGATAGGTCCGGCACCAGGACAGCAATGACGATGGTTCCACCGATTCCCCCTCTCGCGGCTCGACAAAGGCGATGGGCAGTTCCCCCCGGATGGGATCGTGTATCCCGATCACACCGCTGTCGGCGACGGCGGGGTGCCTGTTCAGAACCTCCTCGATCTCGCGGGGGAATACATTCTCACCACCGATGATCAGCATTTCCTTCAGGCGTCCGGTGATGTACAGATGGCCGTCATCATCGATCCTCCCGATGTCCCCGGTGCGGAAGAAACCATCGGTGGTGAAGGCCCGGGCGGTCTCCTCGGGGAGTTTGTAGTACCCCTGCATGACGTTGGGCCCGCGCATCTGCACCTCGCCATCGTGCCCCGGGGGCAGGGCGTTCCCGGTGGAAGGGTCGACGATGCGCTGTTCGATGCCGGGCAACGGACGCCCGACGCTGTGCGGCCTGTACTCGAAGGGGCGGCACCAGTTGGTCGCGGGGCTGGTTTCCGTCAGGCCGTACCCTTCGTTGATGATGATGCCGAACCGCTCGCGGAACTTCGCCGCCACGGCGTCGGGGAGCGGCTCACCCCCGGACACAACCAGCCGGAGCGAAGTAAAGTCTTCGGGCACGGCGTCCTTGGCCGAGAGAAGTGCGTTGTACATCGAAGGGATGGCCACGAGCACGGTGGGTCGATGTTCCTTGATGAGGCGCACGATCTTCTGGGGAACGAATCGCGCCGGGTAGACGACCTGCAACCCGCCCGCGAGCGGCATGAGCGTCAACACCGTCATGCCGAAACTGTGGAACTGCGGCAGCACCCCCAGCAGTGAATCCCGGCGCGTGAGCGAGATCCAGTTCAACACCTGGTCCACGTTGGCGCGCAGGTTGCCGTGCGAGAGCATCACGCCCTTGGGTTTTCCGCTTGTGCCGGAGGTGTACAGCAGCACCGCCAGGTCATCGGGCTGGGCGAGAGCGGGCCGGATCGGGTCGGGGACCCCTGAAAAATCCAGACTCTCCAACCGCGTCAGGTGCTTCACCCGCGGCGTGTACCCCATGAACTCCAACAACGGTCCAGCGGTCAGCACCGTATCCGTCCCGCAGTTGTCGATCACGTACTGGAGTTCATCCGGCTTGAGCAGGTAGTTCAACGGGACGACGGTCTTACCCAGCATCCAACCCGCCAGCGCCGCGATCGGGAAGGCGCCGCTGGTGGGGAGCATCACACCGACCGTCGGCGTGTCGCACCTGGACTTGATCGCCGCGGCGGCGTGCATGGCGCCCACGACCAGTTCGATGCCCCGGTAGGACCGGCGGTCATCAACAACGGCGATCCGCCGAGGAGAACGGAGAAGGCTGCGGATGATGGGCCAATGGATGCTCACGGGGTCAAGCGTAGTAGCACGGCGGGATCACGTATTGACTTGGCGGGTCCCGTGTACGGCGCTGCGTGAGGCTGTTGAACTCGCCGCCACCGAGTAGTGCGTGTGCACCGGGGCCGGGGGGCGTTCGGCGGATGCGCGTGCGAGTCGACGGGTTGCGTCTCGGCCGCGCCGTGAATCGGATCATGAACGCCGGGCGCATGAATGCCCGAGGTTGAGACAACCGTAACAGAACGCGGCGGGCGCTTCGCGCC
>ERZ761603.347-NODE-347-length-39646-cov-202.510773_pt1 | contig 39646 bp, 54 predicted proteins | sample MGYA00511879_ERZ761603 | MGnify/ENA primary metagenome ERZ761603 (study PRJEB28899, sample SAMN02850040) | bioreactor sludge metagenome | biome: EBPR Sludge; feature: EBPR Bioreactor; material: flocular biomat | place: Australia: Thorneside Wastwater Treatment...
GCATACGAGATTACAAGGTGACTGGAGTCCAGACGTGTGCTCTTCCGATCTGGCGCCGCCGCTGGCGCCGATCAGCGCCGAGCGGATCCGCCAGCGCATCGAGCGCGCCGCTAAGCAGGTGCTGCAGTGAGCCTGGACATGAACCCTTTCCCTGACGGCGCAGGCGGGCCGGACGAGCGCATCCCGGTGACGGTGATGCTGACCCCTACCCAGGCTGCGCGGCTGGAGGGGTTGACGGCCGAGCTGCGCGCGCTCGACCCCTCGATCGACGACAACGATGTGGCCGATGCGGTGTTCGACACCGGACTTGCCGCCTACGACTACGCCCTGACCCCGGAGCCTACCGAATGAGTACGAACCCGACCGGCGCCGCGCACCCCTTGCGCGACCAGATCGTCGCCTTCCTGCAACAACGCGACGAGGCGACCGCGAAAGAGATCATCGCCGCCACCACGGCGGCGGCGTACCCGAGCCGCGTGTTGAATGAGCTCAACAAGCTGCGCACCGACGCCGTGGTCGAGTGCGAGGTGAAGGGCAAGAAAAAGGGCAACGGCGCGCTGTGGTACTGGCTCGCGATGCCCGCAAACACCGCCGCGATCGGCGGCGACTCCCAGCCGGCGGTGGAGCAAAACACCGGCAGCAGCGCAGCGGGTGCCTCCGCGACTCAGCCTGCGGGCGCTGCCGTCCATCCCAAGCCCGCACCGGCTGCCGCCGCCTCTCCCTCGGCGGCGCCGGTTGCGGCGGACGATCCCCATGGGGCGAGCGCCCCGGATACGCCGGCAGTTGTCAAGGATTCGTTGACAACTGCGCAGCGCGAGATCCCGCCACCGCAGTACGACCCGGACGCCGTCGCCTTCAAGACGCCCACCGCGTCCAAAAAGGCGCGCCCGGCTGCCGCCGCCAAGAAGGCCACCCAGAACCGGGAGCGCATCCTGCTCGGAGAGATCGCCGCCGCGCTGGGTGCGCAGAAAGTGGCGCTGTCCAAGCTGCCCGAACGGGCGCGCTCGATCATGGTCGAGCACGACCGCCGCGCCCTCGCGCTCGTGCAGGTGCACGATGCGCTGGCCGAGCGGGTGAGCGGCGAGATCGACCCCAGCGACCTGGACGAGGTCGAGTGCGCCCAGCGCGCGGCCGTGACGATCGACGAGGCGGTCAAGGTGATCTCGGCGGCCGAGATCCAGCGCCACGCCGCCGAGGGCGAGTTGGCCGTGGTGCGCGAGCGCGTCGAGGTGCTGCAACGCGAACTGGACAACCAGGCGGCGCTGACCGAGAAGCTCAAGCACCTGCTGCAGAGCGCCCGCAACGAGGCCGAGCACCTGCGCACGCACACCGGCACGGCCGCGGCGGTGGCCTATGCGATGCTGCCGACGACGCGGGCGGGTGAGGTCACCGATCTCGCGCACGCCCGCGCCATCGTCGAGCCCGGCAGCGCCGAGGCGCTGGACGAAGCGAAGCGCTTGGCCAGACAGGAAATCGAGGCCGGCCACTGCGAGGCGGCCGTGGTGTGCGCGCTGGTGCCCGTCGCCACCGCCGCGCAGCGCGTGGTCTTCGAGCCGGCATGAGGCGCCGACGCATCATGCGGCCCACGTTCGTGGACATGCTCAAGGCCTTCGGCCCGGTCGACGCCATGTTGGCGCGGCTTGCCGACGGCTGGATCCACGAGCTGCAGGGGGCCGCGGTGTTCCTGAACCCGCAGGATGGCGTGTGGTACGAGATCCCCGAGGCGCTCGAGGGCTGGATTGCGCTGTGGGAGCGGCTCGACACGCGCTACGCGCTGCAGCTCGAGCTCACACCGATGCGCCAGGTGGTGGCCCGCCTGCGCTACGGCGCCCCCATCCCGCCCGAACTGGTCGCCCAGGCGCAGACCCTGGTCGACACGTGCAAGCGCGCCTACCGGCGGATGGACCTGTACGCCGTCGGCGCGATCGTCAAGACCCAGCTCATCGCCAACCACGCCGAGCAACACCTGAATTAAGCCGCGCCGGAACGGCGTCGGCTTGAATGAATTGTTGGGCCGAAGGCCCGGAGAACGAAATGGATCATCTGATTGATGCTGACCGCGAACTGGAACTGCCGCCCGAGGGCCACCCGCTGCACAAGCTCGGCGCTCGGTTGACGGAATTGCTGGACGAAGATCAATGGGCGGCTTGCGAACGGCTGTTATTGGAAGGATGGGCGCACGATGCGATTGACCGAAAGACCTGCGCGAACTCGCGCGATTTCTACAAGCGCCGCTGTGAAGCGTTGCAGGCCGTGCAGGACAAGATGCGCGACCCCGAGCGAAAGGCGGTCTGCGACATTCTGGCGAATGGCAGCACGACCGCACTTAGCGGTCCCGTTGACCGGGGCCATGACTATGTTCAGTCCAAGGAGCACGGCGGCTGCGCACAGTGCGGATATCCGGAGTGGGAGCCGTGGCACCGACGCAAGCAAGGCGCTAACGCATAGCTAAGGGGCCGGCCGCTTGCGGACGGTCCCGCTTGAGCGCCGGGTTATGCCGCTGGTGGAAACGGAGAACGGAAATGACGGACTACAAGAGCATGTTTGAACAGGCAGTGCGAACCCTGGCCGCGATTGACGAGGCGCTTGGTATTGGTGATGACGGGTGCGGAGACCCTGAGCAAACGCTCTTTGCGATTGCGGAATTGAAGGCGTCAAAAGTCGGCTCTGGCGATACGGCGGTAACGCGGGAAATGATCGGCGCAGCGCATGACGTGATGCTGGCTAAGGGTGATTTCGTGCTGTCAGCCGCGCTGCTTGAGCGGATCTATCTGGCGATGCAGCAGGCAGCACCTCCGACACAAACGCCGTTTGACACCTGCCCGACGTGTGAGGCACTGGCACGCACGGTGATGATGGATCAGACGGGGGCGGCATAACGCCTGAATTAAGCCGACCCGCGAAGCGGGTTCGGCTTGAATGAAATGTTAGCGGGCAAGCCCGCCGGAGACGATGATGAAAACTTACTACAGCACAGACGACGAAAACTACTGCCACGAAACTCCCGGCGATGTTTTTGACGAACTGGACAGTGAAGGGCGCCTTGTTGTTGGGACGATTTATTGGGAAGCCAACTTTTTGCCCATGGAACCGCAGCAGGCTTTGAACGCCGCGCAGGTACTAGAAGAAGCGGACGAGCGTGGCTACGACCTGATTGGCGAGGCTTGGGACAATCCATTTTCTGTCCCCCGCGATGCGCAAATGGAGTTACAGAACCTGCTGGATGCCTGGGCTGCAAAGCATGTTGATGTGAGCCACTACTGGACGATGTCAGGCAAGCCCCGGCAGTTGAAAGTCACCGACGCCGACTTGCCCGCTAACTCGGCCTGACGGAGACCGCGCCATGACCCGCCGCCATTCCCCGCTGCAGCAGCTCAAGGAAGCCAAGCAGATCGCCCGCGACCACGGCCTGATCGTGCTCGACCACTTCGCCGAAGCCATCCGACGCGACACCAAGTCGCTGTGCGACATGGGGGGCGTCGACTACGACGCTGTCACCAAAGCCTACCGGAGCCTGTCATGACCGAATTCCAGGAAACCGCCCTCGCCCTGCTCGCCCCCAGCCCCACCAACCCGCGCAAGCACTTTGCCGAGCTTGAAGGCCTGGCCGAGTCGATCAAGGCGCAGGGCGTGATGCAGCCGATCCTGATCCGCCCCTGGCCGGACGACTACCCCACCCCCGAGGGGCGCGACCGGCGACCGGCGTACGAGATCGTCGCCGGCGAGCGGCGCTACCGGGCGAGCCTGCTCGCAGGGCTCGACACCATCCCGACGCTCGTCCGCCCGCTCACCACGCGCCAGGTGCTCGAGGCGCAGATCGTCGAGAACCTGCAGCGCCGCGACGTCACCGAGCTGGAAGAGGCCGAGGGCTACCAGCTGATGATGCGCGACCATGGCTACAGTGCCGACGAGCTGGCCGACAAGGTGGGCAAGAGCCGGGCCTACATCTACGCACGGCTCAAGCTGACGGCGCTGTGCGCGGAGGCCCGGCAGTTCTATAGGGACGGCAAGCTCGACGCGTCGCGCGCACTGCTCATCGCCCGCATCCCCGTGCCGGCGCTGCAGGTGCAGGCCGCGCAGGAGATCATCCGCGAGGGGCATTTCGAGGGGCCGATGTCGGCGCGCCAGGCGGCGGCCCACATCCAGCACCGCTACATGCTCGACCTGGCCAAGGCACCATTCGGCCGCGACGCGCATTACGTGATCACGGTCGAGGCCAGCCTCGCCGGCAAAGGTCCGCTCGGGCTGGTGACTTGCGTCGAGTGCCCCAAGCGCACCGGCAACGACCCCGAGGCGTACCCGGGGATCGATCCAGACGTCTGCACGGACCCCAACTGCTACGCGGACAAGCGCGCCGCGCACCTGGCCCAGGCCGCAGCGCGCGCCCGCGAGGGCGGACACAAGGTCATCACCGGCGAGGCCGCGAAGAAGATCGCCCCGCATGGCATCTACGGCCCCACCGCCGGCAACTACGTGGCCCTGGACGAGAAGGACTACTACGGCGGCCATTACCAGACCGCACGCAAGGCGATCGAAGGGCAGGACGTGCCAATCGTGATGATCGAGGACCACCGCAAGGGCACGCTCGTGCCGATGGTGGCCAAGCAGGATCTGAGCGAGGCGCTGAAGGCGGCCGGCATCCAGCCGAGCAAGAGCAACCGGGACCCGCGCGATCTGGCACGCGAGAAGGCGCGCAAGGTCGAGAAACAGTTCCGCCGCGCATTGTTCGACGCGCACCACGCGGCCGCGCGGACCGCGTTGAACGCCGCCACCAAGCCCGCCCTGTGCCGCGACGACCTGGCGCTGATCGCCCGCCAGTTCTTTGCCGCACGCGGGAGCGAGACGAGCAAGATCCTCGCGCGCATGTACGTGCCCGACGCGCCTGCACGCGGCCCCGGGGATAGCGAGTATCAGGACGAGGACTACCGCCGCTGCCGGCGGTTGACCGAGATGATCGACGAGGCCAATGCGCCGCAGCTCATGCTGCTGCTGCTCGATCTGGCGCTGGTGAGCACCCTGGACGTGCCCACGTACACGGACGACATCGCCACGCCGGCGCCCCTGGTCGCTGCGGCCGAGCGCGCCGGGCTGAACGTCGACAGGATTCGGGCATCGATGGCGGGCAAGCCCGCGGCGGAGAAAACAGCGCCTACCCCTCCTCAAGCTGCGCCGGCGGGCGAGTGCTCGGCGCCGAAGTTCGAGGCTGGCCAGCGCGTGAGGATCCGGCCCGGCGCTTGCTGGGACAACGGCACCCCGATCAATGCCGATGACACCCCGGGAACGATCCAGGGCGCCAGCGGCGGCGATGGCTATGACGTGCTGTTCCAGAACGGGGCGCGCCGCCACTACCTTCCGGCGATCGCGCTCGAGCTCGCGGCGTCGGAAGGCGCTTCTACCCCCGAACAGGCTGCGCCGGCCGGCGACGATCTCGCCCAACCCCCGAAGGCCAAACCGGCCGCCCACGCGAAACAGGCTGCGCCGGCGCGCGCCGTGAAGACGGCGAAACCCAAGGCCCAGGCCGCTGACGCGGCGAGAAAACCGAAGGAAAAGGCAAAGACCAGCGGCCGCGTGGCCGCGGCCGGAGGAAAGGGGAAACCCGCCGACGAGCCGCCGCCGTACCGCTGCCCGAATACCCCCGACATGCTTGAAGGAGCGACGGCATGAGCAACGAGCTGCGAGAATCTGAATTCCTGATCGACGTCGAGCGTCACGAGATGAACATCCTGCGAGATGACGGCGTGTATCGGCACATCCGGTTCAAGCGACCAGGCACAGGGTGCATGCACTTCGACCTGATCACGTGGCCGGGTTACCTCTGCTACGCGGGCGACATGGGCCATTACCTGTTCCGCAGGCTCAACGACATGTTCGAATTCTTTCGGACCGATCGTGAGCACGTGCGCAGGCGTGGAGATCTGCGTCTCGCGGTGAATCTCCCGTATTGGGCCGAAAAGCTTGTGGCTGTCGACGGCAACCGGCGCGACGGCGGCGCGATGGAGTACAGCGAGGCGGAGCTGCGCGCCTACGTCAATGAGACGCGAATGCGATGGATTCGTGACGCGCGCGCCGAGCAGTTGCTGTCAGGCGAAGAGCGGCGGAGCCTCTGGGAGGAGGTCGACCACGAGGTGCTGAGCCGCATCGATGATGGCGAAGATGCGGCCTACATCGCGCTGCGTGACTTCAGGTGGATCCCAGGACGCGGCCGCTGCGCGCCGGAGTACGAGTTCACCGATTTCTGGGAGATCGAGTTCAAACAGTACACGCACCGATTCCAGTGGTGCTGCTTCGCCCTGGCGTGGGGCATTGAGCAGTACGACAGGGCAGCGGAGATTGCACTGTGAGCGAACACATTTTCACCCATGTCATGCTCGACCTCGAAACCATGGGCAAAGGCCCTGATGCGGCCATCGTGGCGATCGGCGCCTGCTCCTTCGATATCACCACCGGCAAGATCGGAACGACCTACTACAACCGCGTCGACCTGGCTTCAGCTGTCTCCTACGGCGGCGTGATCGACGCCAGCACCGTCACCTGGTGGCTGCAGCAAGGCGACGAGGCTCGGGCGGAGATCGCTCGTGAGGGCGGCATGCACATCGCCGAAGCGCTGCAGCACTTTGACACGTGGATGGACCGGCACACGCACGACGCCGAGGTTTGGGGCAACGGCGCCAGCTTCGACAACGTGGTCTTGCGCGGCGCCTACACCCGCAATGGCACGTCTGCACCGTGGGCCTGGTGGAACGACCGCTGCTACCGCACCATCAAGGCGCTGAACCGCGGCGTGCCGATGGAGCGCCTCGGCACCCATCACAACGCCTTGGACGACGCGATCAGCCAGGCGCTACACCTGATTGCGATGCTCAATCCCAAGGAGACAGGGTGATGACGGATCTGGCTCCCATCCTCGAGCGCCTAGCGACAGTGCTCGAGCGGCCGCCCTTGCCGCCGGATCGCATTCTGTGGGACGCTGCTCGGGTCGGCGAATATCTCGGCGTGGCGCCTCGCACCGTCGCCGAGAAGTGGGCGCATCGCCCCGGTTTCCCGAAGGCGATCGCACTCGGCGGCGAGCGGGCGCTGCGGCGCTGGAAGGCCAAGGAAGTGATGGACTGGGCCGAGCGGCAGCGGGAAGGCTGACTTGGATTGTCCCAAGAATGCCGGAAGCCCAGTCAAACCAAGGGCTGTCGGTGCTCGCCCAAGGCACCATGGCGCAAAACGCGCCAATACACTGCAGTCCGCGGAACCCCTAGAAAGCCCGCCAATCAAGCGATTGCGGGCTTTTCCATTTCCGCGCTACCCCGCTACACTCCACCATAAATCCACGCGGACTGTCCCAGATTCGCACCAGGACTGTCCCACGGCGGGAGGGGTGGCATGGCGACATTCGAGAAGCGATCAGGCGCGTGGCGCGCGCGCGTGAGAAAGAGCGGCGTCGATCGCACCGAGACCTTCCGCACCAAGGCCGAGGCGCAGGCTTGGGCGACACAGCTCGAGGCCGAGCTCGCCAGCGAGCGGCGCGGCGAGATCCCCGAGCACAAGACCTTCGGTGACCTGCTCGAACGCTACGCGGCCGAGGTGGCGCCGAGCAAGCGCGGGGGCGACAAGGAGCTGCTGCGGATCGCCGCCACCCGGCAGCGGGACATCGCCAAGGTCAAGCTGCGCGACCTGGACGAGCGGCACGTCAGCAAGTGGCGCGACGATCGCCTGAAAGAAGTGCTGTCGTCCTCTGTCCTGCGGGAGTGGACGACGCTGTCACACGTGTGCACGACGGCCGTGCGCGACTGGCGATGGCTGAAGACGAACCCCTTCCTGGTGGCGCGCCGCCCGGCGGGTCAGCCGGCGCGCAAAAGACGGCCAGAGGGCAATGAGTTGGACCGGATCTTGCACGCGCTGGGTTACTCCGAAGAGAGCCCCCCGCTGACGAAGACCGCGCGTGTGGGCGCGGCTGCGCTGTTCGCGATCGAGACGGCCATGCGCGAAAGTGAGATTGCACGGCTGCGCTGGTGCGACATTACCGGTCGGGTGGCGCGTGTGGTGCAGAGCAAGACGGACGACGAGGCGCACCAAGGCCGGGACGTGCCGCTGTCGTCCGAGGCGCTACGAATCCTGTCCCGCCTGCCGCGCAGGGATGGCGACGAGGCAGCTGCCTGCTTCGACGTGCCGGCGAAGAGCATTGATGCCCTGTGGCGCAAGGGCAAGGCAATGGCGCTGGTGGACGGGCTGACCTTCCACGATCTGCGCCGCGAGGCGACGACACGGCTGGCGAAGAAGCTCGACGTGCTGACGCTGGCCAAGGTGACCGGCCATCGGGATCTGCGGGTGCTGTCGCGGGTGTATTACGCTCCGGACATGGGCGAGGTGGCCGAGCGACTGGATTGAGCGGCTGCTACCGCAGCAGCGCCGCCTCGGCCGCGCGCCGGGCTACCAGGCCGGGGAGCTTGCGGCCTCCGCCCCATACCCACTTGCCCAGCTCGGCCACGGCGCCGTCCCAATCGCCGGCGTTGATCCGGCGCCTCAGTGTAGACGTCTGCAGTCGACCGACGCCTAGGTTGTAGGCAAAGTCGACGATGGCGTTGAGCTTTTGCCAGTCATCCTCGATGAGCGCAAGCGGCAGCAGGCCGGGGCATTGCCGCAGGACGCCGGGGGCGTAGGTGTCGAGCAACTCGCCGACGAGCAGGGCACGGGCGGCGGACTCGGCGATCGGCGGGTCGGTGAGCTGCACGCGGCGGCCGTCCGCGTAGTGCGTTGAGCCGTAGCCGATGGTCGGCACGCCGGCAGGGCAGAGATACGGCCGAGCCCGGAACCCCTCGAAGCGCCGGCACAGTTCCTCGGCCAGGGCGAGGTTCACGAGAGGCCCCGCTTAGCCAGCGTGCGGTCCATGATCCAGTAGTTGACGACACCGCACAGCAGGGCCATGTCGTCAGCGGTCCAGTGCCGCACGAGGGTGTCGCTGATGCCGGAGCCGGCGTCGAGTGCGATGAGTATGGAGGCGCCCTTGACGGCGCCGTAGAGGGCCAGCAGGTAGTAGGTCATGACTGGGCGCACACTGGCCGACAGGGCGGCGACCCTGCCCCCGGCAGCCCGGACCATGTCGGTCTGTTGCTGGATGGCAGCCTGTACGGCAGCGATGACGCCAGTGTCGATGGCGAGGTCGCGGTGGGCGCCGATCTCGTCGAGCTTGATTTGCCCGCGCGCCTGCTCGAGCTGGCATTGACGGTCGAACATGGCCAGCTCGTGTGCGCGTTCATTCTTGCGGTCGAACCACTTGAGAAGCTCGGGCGCGAGGCGGAAGGCGCCCCCGATCAGGGATCCGAGAATGCCGCCGCCGAATAGCGAATCGATCATCACATAACTCCGAGTTTGCGGGCGATGACGGCCGCGAGGAGCCCGACCCCTGCCCATACGCCATTCATCACCCAGCCTGTGGCCAGGCTTTGCACCGGCTGATCGCGCTCGATCGCTGCGATGCGGGCGTCGAGCCGTGCGATGGCGGAGAACGCGCGGTCGAGTGCTGCTGCGGTATTTGCGTGTCGCTCCTCGAGCCGGGCGAGGCGCTCGACGGCCTCGGCGAGCTTGGCGACGTTGGTTTTCAGGTCGGAAATGTCTTCATGCAGCGCACACAGTCGCGCTGCGAGGACGGCTTCATCTGTCATGGTTTAGGGCACAAAAGCGGGGCGAGCCCCGAGGCCCGCGAGGGAGTACGTCCGTGCGTTGTCGAGGTACAGCGCGAACACGCCCGTGAGGGCAGCGAGGGTCCAGCTGCCACCCCGAGACGGGAGCCGTTCGCCTGAGACGTTGAGGTAGAAGCCGTCGCCGCCGAGGCCGGAGGGCGCCACCGGGAACAGACCCAGCGCCTTGAGGCGGGCAATGGCGGCAGCAGAAACCGGGTTGGCGCCGGTCGAATTGACCATGCCTTCGAAGCTGCTGCCGCTGACGCGGTAGAGCGTGTAGCCGGCCGTGCCGCTGTTGGCGCTGGCGTACTTGACCGTGCCGGCCGTGCCGGGCGCGACAAGGGTGCCGGTTGCGCCATCGATGGCCATCCACTCGGCCGAGCTGGCGCCGAAGTCGGCCGTCGAGAGCGCGGCATTGTTGTTCTCGATGACTTGGATCTCGCCATCGACGAGGCGCATGCCCGGCGACCACTCCCAGACGTTGCCGGTGAGGTCGGCGATGCCGAACGGGGTATTGTCGTGGCGCCAGGAGGTCGGTCCGGAGCCGGTGAGCGTGCGCGACTGCGTACCCTGATTGGCGCCTGTGACTGCGAGACCATCCGAGCGCGCGCCGACCTCGCTGGTGGCGTCCGAACTGCGGCCGTACTGGCTGTTGCCGCGCGGCTGGAAGCCGTTTTTCCAGCACCACAGCGCGATCGCGGCATACTCGACGTTGCTCATCAGGTGCCAGCCGGGGCCGTTGGCACGCACGAGACTGATAGCGGCGTCGTGCGTGATGCTGCTGATCGGATCGACGCCGGGCAGGCTCAGCATTTCGGCATTGCGGCTGACGCCGATGTGCTGACCGACGAAGATCTGCGAGTTCTCGACGCCGCCGACGATGAAGGCCGGGTGGGTGCCGGTGCCCAGGCTGGCATCAATCGACTCCAGCGTGAACTTGGGGATCACAGCCATGTAGCAGGGCTGGCCCTTGGCGGTGTACAGCACGGTGTTGCGCCCGCCCGAGGCGGACTCGACTGCTTTGCGCAGCGTGTCAGGGACGTTGATCGTGAGCGCCATTTAGATACCCTCCGGCGGGGTGATGGTGAATTCCGCGGCGGCCATGTCGCGCTCGACGGCGGCGTCGAGGTAGGCCGAGTACAGCAGCGCGTAGGCGGCGGCGTAGGTGGTGGTCTCGCCGGTCAGCTCGCCGGTGTGCGGGTCTCTCAGGGCGATCGGGCGCGCGGGGTCGTAGTCGACGCAGAATGTGCCGCACGGGCTGCGCGCCTCGATGCCGCCGTCGAGGACGATGACCCGCTCTTCATCGAAGCGCACCAGGGGCGTCGCGCCCCGATGGTTTTCGATGACCACTTGCGTGCAACGCTGCCAGCTATGTCCAGCTGCAGAGGTTTCTTTGTAGTCAGGCATGGTGGATCCTTACCAGGTGGTTAGCGCCACGCGGCGCCAGGTGTTGGTGGCGGTGCACACGTACAGGTAGGTGGCGTCCCAGCAGATTTCGCCTTGCGCTCCCGAAGCGGTGGCGGTGGCCGGCGTCTTGGCGAGCCGGATGCGTACTTTGTCGTCGGCCACATCCAGCAGGCCGGACGGCGCATTCGTGCCGATGCCGACACGGCCCGAGGCGTCCACGCGCAGACGCTCGAGGCCGGCCGTAAGCAACGCCACGGCATCTGCGCCGGGGAATTGCACGCCGGTGTCTCGATCGCCGGCAGGCGACAGCGGGGGTGGAAGGGTGGTGCCTGCGCGCAGAATCACGTCTCCGCCGGAGATCGCGCGGGCGGTGACGCCGATCTTGTCGAGCAACTCTGTGAACATCAGCGCGTAGAGCTCGGCGCGGTCTGTGACGCCGAAGGTGCCGCGATTCTCGATGGTCTCGCCGGTTGCCTTGGATGCCAGATCGAGCACGTAGGCCAGCGCCCCCACGAGCTGCCCGAGGACCTGCGAATTGTCTGCTGCACCGAGGCCGTCGAGTGCCTGGTCGCGGACATACTCGGCCTGCGCCTTGGCTTGCGTGGCGGCGGCAGCGTTCGCTGCGGCGCTTGCCAGGCCGGCAGCCATCGCGGCGCTATAGGTGGACGAGACGATGACCTGTTTGCCCGTCACGTCGGACTGCAAGGCGTTGGCCTCGTCGACGAACAGGGGGAGTGCTGCCAGTAACGCATCGGCCTGGTCGGCAAAGGTGCTGGGGGATGCGGCGCGGCTGGGCGGCGTGGGGAGTGCGGAGATTGGCATTAGACGAGGCCCTCAATTTCGATGGAGCATTCGGAGTAGTCTGGGTAGGCGATGACGACGTCGAAGTCGCGATAGAATCCGTAGAGGATGGTGCTGGCGTAACGCTCGGATCCGATGTAGACGGCCGGGGTGGCGCGCAGCGCGGCCAAGCGTTCCTGGAGCACGTCGACGTCACTGGCGGCGAGCATGAGCGACCATCGGGCGCGTTTGCTGAACGCCCGCTCTACGATCGCGACGTTGCCCCAGGCGTCACGCTCCTTGCGGCTGTAGTCCTGGATGCCGACAGATGCCCCCATGTGCGTCCCGCCCAGGGCTACGTATTCGTGCAAGCGGCCGACGATGCAAGCGCCTAACGAGACGGTCTCAGTAGGGCCACCCATCAGCGTGACTTCGATCTGTGCTGCACGGTAGGTGGGCAGATCGAGTGCGATCGAGATCGTCTTGAGGCGGATGGGCTCGAAGAAATAGGTCCACCAATCGACGACGTTGGAGGGGTCGTAGAGGGACAAGGTGCGGTCGTACACGACCCCCTCGTTGGCATCGATCATGCGAACCCGGGCCGTCGAGGCGTTGCCAATGTTGAGCAGCGCGAGCGCATTGACGATCCCCGGCGTCAAGGTAAAGCCGATCTGGCCAAGCGATGAGGAGACGCTCCCGACCTTCTCGTCGAACGCGCGCCATCGATTGGTCGCCCCAAGATCGAGCCATTCGCCTGGGTTGCTGGCGGGATGCTTGCCGACGTTGCTGGACAAGGCCTCATAGATCTTGTGGGTGGCGCTTACGATGACGCGGTCGGCGGCGGCGTACGTGGTGATTGCAGACCACTCGGGATGGTCGGTCTCGGGGATGGAGCTCGAGACCATCTGTCCAGGGGCAATACGGACCGGGGCGATGATCTTCATGCGGAAGGCTCGGTGAGCATGGCGGTGCCGAAATTGGTGACCAATGAGAGCGTGCGGCTGGTTTCGTGGGCATGGCGCGCCGCGGCGGCGTTGATGGCCTTGAGCTCGGTCAGTTCGGCGCGCAGGGCGCGCAGCTCGGCGAGCATGGGGCCGATGCCTGGCATTTGCGCGTGCACGCCGAGACGCCCCCCGATGCTGGCGAGCGGCATGATGGCCTCGGGGCCCGCTTCGCCCATTACCGCGGTGCTGAATGCGGTCGGGCGCGCGACCACCGTGTTGGTGAACGCTGCGCCGGTCGCGAACGCGGGCACCGGTGCGCCTTGGATAGCGGAGATTACGGCGCGCAGCCCGTCCAAGGTGTTGTCTCCGGTCTCGTAGATTGCGTCGGAGATGATTTTTTCGGCCGAGAGCGCTGCAGACTGGATGGCGGCGAGGCTTCCGTCGATATCGTCCAGCAGAGCCAGCGAGGCGGACTCGTAGTTGGCCGGGGCTTCGTTTTCGAGGAGTTGCGCAACCGCGGTGCTCTGCGCTGTCATGCGGGCGGTCAAGCTCAGCCACTCGGCCCGGCTGGATGCCGAGTCGGCAAGCGACGCAACAAGCGGCGGCAGGAGTGCGGCCATCTTGTCGGCATAGCCGGCGCGGACGGCGCCCTGTGTGGAGAGTGCCATGCTGTAGTTGCGGTCGAACTCGATGCGTTGCTCGCGCAGGAGTTCGTCCGGTTCCATCTGCGCCCGGCGGGCATCGGTGATGGCATCGCGCAGGCGGGCGGCGCTCGCGACGAGCGTGTCGGCAAGCGCCCGTTGGCTCTCGTAGTAGCGCACCGTCTCTTCACGCAGTGCAGAGAGCCGATCCACCGCCACGCTGGCGTCGGCGGCGTAAGCGCGCAGGGCACGCCCGTATGCGTCCTGCTCTTTCAGCAAGGTTTTCTCGGCGGCCGACTGGGCCGCCTTGGCGGCCTCAAGCGCGGACGCGGCGCTCTGACGGTTTGCTGTGGCGGTGGCCAGGGCGGCGGACGCCTTGTCGAGAGTGACTTGCGCCGAAGCGACGGCGGCGTCGCGCGCTTTGAGGGTGGCGTTTCCGCCGCTGAGCGAGCCGACCAGATCTTGGTAGGATTGGCCGCTCATGAGCTGGTTGAGGGCGCCGAGCGCCTTCATGTTGGTCAGCGAGATCTGCCCGAACCCGGCCAGGCGGTTGGTGGCGGGATTGTAGGCGTAGGCGTCGTTTGAGAACTGCGTCGGACCGGATTTTGCGTTGGCATAGGCGCCAAGGGGGGCGAGCAGCTTGTACAGTTGTGCGGCCTGCGCTTGGTAGCGGCCGATTGCCGCATCGCGATCTGCGCGGCGGGCGGAGAGGCCCGCGGAGGCGAGCTCTTGCGCGGAGGTGGCGGCGCCCTCGCTGGATTGGGCGCGTTCGTACGCGAGTGTGGCCAAGCTGGTTTTGCTGTAGGCCACGCCGAGTGCCGTATTCGCGGCGATCGCGGCGGCGGCGCTGGGCAGGCTGACCTGAGCTGCTGCGATCGCGGCGGCGATCTGCTGCGCGGTCATCACCTTCGGCCCGCCCGTGATCGCTTGCGCGCTGGACGCGACGTCGGCGCGGGCGGATTGGATTTGCTGCAGCACGTCGGCCAGGGCGGCCGCGGCGGCCTTTGCGGCATTGAGCGCTGCTGCTGCCGCATCGGCGGCGGCACGCGCGGCGGCGTCGGCGACTTCGACGAATGCGGGAACCAGGCTGAGCAACTGCGCGCGCATGCGCGCTCCGGATTCGCGCGTGGCGTCCTGAGCGTCGATGAGCGCGCGCATCTGCTCTCGGGTGTCTGGCATGAGGACGCCGAGTTGCGCGAAGGCGTCGCCCAGCTCGCGGGCGCGGCGCGCGGCGCGTTGCTCGTCGGTGTCGAGTTGTTCGTACAGCGCGCGCTGTGTGGCCTGCAGCTCGACAAAGGCGGGGGCAAGCGCCATCAGCGCCTGATAGGCTTGCTGACCGCCCGAGGTGGTGACGTCCAGGCCGGCGATCAGCTTGCCGAGTGCTTCGGTGGTGGTGGGGATGGCGCCCAAGGACAGCGCATTCATCTGGCGGACAAGGGCGGCAGCGGAGTCTGCCAAGGCTCGCCCGGGCTGCGCGGCGGCGGTCAGCGCCCCCTCGATCTGCAGCATGCGCGACAACGCGACTTCCAGGGCTTCGCTCTCTTGCTGCAGGAGGTTCGCGCGCTCGATCGTGGCGGTGTCGTAACCGGAGACGAGGAGGTTGAGCGTGCTGACCAGCTCGGTGGCATCGCGAGCAGTGCCGCGCATATCGGTCTTGGCGCTGCGCCAAGCGGCGACAGTGGCTTGCGGCAGCGTGCCCTCATCGACCAAGTCGTTGAGCATCGCCTTGATAGCGTCCTCGCCATACCCGTAGTTCAGCGCGTTGCCCCCGTTGGCGACCCCGGCGCCCGGGGTGCGGAAGCCCAGCGTGCCCTCGGCGCGGTTGATCTTGAGGCGAGTGCCGTCCCGGCCCCCGGTCATGGCCGTGATGCTGGCGCTGATCCCGGCCAGCCCCGCGAACGAGCCAATCATCTGGGCCAGCTGTGCGGTCTGGTACCTGGCCTCCTGACCCGGGTCCTTCTTGCCCGTCATCGAGCCGATGTTGCTCAGGGCGCCCGAGGTCGGGTTGACGGTGGCCCAGGACGCTTTGTCCGATGGCTTCTTGTCGAATACGCCGAACAGGGATGCGACCGCGAGGCCGACAGCGCCCCATGGAAGTGCGGCGCCAAGCGAGGCGCCCAGCCCCATCGCGCCGCCGGCGCCGGCTGTCGTGGGGCCGGCGAGGCCGGCGGCGAGTGTGCTGCCCTTGAGGCCGGCGCCGAATGCCGACAGCGCCGACGAGCCAAATAGACTGCCGGCCGAGGCGGCGAGCCCGCCGAGCGATGCGGTGATGCCGCCGGTGACGGCGCCATAGAGCGTCTGCAGGTTGCTCGCCGCCCCGAGGGCGCCACCCAGCCCGCCGCCCTGCCCTGCTCCAGCGAGGCCCATGGCGCTGGTGATGCCGCCGGCGACCGGCTGCACGACGGCTTGGATGATCGGGCGCAGCACCATGGAGCGGAACAGGCCTTCGATGTACTCGGCGCCGGATTTTCCGCCTTCCATGAGGGCGTCGATGAGCGACTTTTCGATCGCGTCGGCGGTGCGCTGCCAGTCTTGGGCAGCCTGGGCGGCGGCGCGCTTGTTGGCGTCGGCGGCTTCGAGTCCGGTGCTTGCTTCGGCGATGCGGCGGCGCGCTTCAATCTCGCGGTCGAGGGTGCTCAGATAGGCCTGCGTGGCGCCGTTGGCGGCAGCCAAGGCGCGGACCTCTTCGTAACGCGCGAGCGTCGTGCGCTCGATCTGGGACTGGGTGAGGCCGTAGTTTTGCAGTTCGGTCTCGAGGGCGAATGCGCGGGCTTCGAGTGGGCCGACCACCGAGGCGACCGCTTTGCCGTAGGCGTCGGCGTCCTGTGCGGCTTGCTTCATGGCGGGTTGCTGGGCGAGCAGGACGGACTGCGCGGTGGTGAGGTCCTGGAGATTGATTGCGCCGGTCTTGTAGGCCTGCCCGAGTTGCGCCCACTTGGCGTAAAAGTCGCGCGAAAGCCCCGCCGATTGACCGAGCAGCGACGCGGCGAGCTCACGCCCTGCCTCTGCTAGCCGCTGCGTTTCGGCGGCGTGGGTCTTCGCGGCTTTCGCGGCTTCATCGGTCTCTTTTTTCGTACGGACGTGCCCTTTTGCCATGCGTTCGAGTGCGTCCGAAAGCGCGGCGGAGGCCGCGGCGGCGTCGGCTTCGCCATTGACGAGGTCGCGCAGGGACTTCGCCAAGGTCTGGGCCGCTTCGTTGCCGGTGAGCAGTTTTGTGCCGACTTGGCCGAATACGGCGCCTACGTCGGCACTGCCCTCGCGCAGCGACTTCATGAGCGGCTGCAGCTCGCGGGCGACGGCGAGCGTGACGCCAAGGTCTTCTGCGATCACATCGGTCGTCGTCTTGCGGTGGTCGAAGAATCCACCGATGCCGACGTCTTTCACGGATTCGCCAAGGGCCTTGCGGGCCGCGAGGCGCTGCGTCTCGATCAGTGCCTGCTGAAACTTCAGCTGTTCGATGGTCGCGGCGCGGGTGGCGCCACTGGCGGCGTTGAACTGCTCGTACAGCCCTTCCATGTCGAAGCTGCGCACCCCACGGCCGACTTGGCTGATCGCGTGGTCGACGCCGGACATGGCGTCCTTGAGCGACGCTGCGCCGCCGGCAGCATCGCCGAACAACTTCACGAGGTTGGGAAGCAGCGCGGCGACCACCCCCATTGCAGCGCCGGCCGCGCCGAAGCCGGCCAGCAACTGCGGCAGTTGCATCGACAGCGCGGTGGTTGCGGCCACTCCGCCGTTGGTCTGGACGATGAAGTCCTGCAGCTGGTACGAGAGGTTCTGCATGCCGCCGCGCATGTTTCCGCTGCTGCCTGTCACGCGCTGCTGCGCCGACTCCAGCTGGCGCAGGTTGGCCAGCAGCGGTTCGAACTTTGCGCGGTCGAGGCCTTGCGCGTCGATCTTGATCTCGACCTTTTGCGAGGCGGTCTTGCCCAGGCTTTCGAGCTGCGCGGTGGCGCGCTTGATGGATGCGACGATCTTGCCTTCGGCGCGAGTGAATCCGTCGGCGCTCTGCTGCGCGGCGCTGCCGATGCTGTCGACGGCGTCGCTGGCCTTGGCCGATGAGCTCGCGACCTGCTGCGACATCTGGCCGGCCTTTTGCCCGACGCGATCGAAGGCGCGTTCGGCGCCCTCGCTCGACATCTCTACTACGCCTTGCAGCTTCAGATCGCTCACGGTTTCGGGTCCTCAGTCTTTGCTGCGCATGGCGGCGAGTGCGGCGGTTTCCATGGTGCGCACGTCGTCGAATGTTCGCTGCCACTCGTCATCGCTCGGGCAGCGCCGGTCGAGCAGCGGGTACAGGGCTTCGTAGCGCAGCCCGGTGGGGCCGCCCATGCCGGCGGCCCATTGGGTGCCGAGTTGCGCAAACAGGGCGAAGGTGGGCCAGTTTTCAGGCCACACCTCGACGGATTGGTCTGTGGCGGCGATCACGCCGCGCAGGAAGGGGTTGGCCGCGTCCGCCTGGTTGTCGGGCGCATACAGGGCGGCAGCGGCCTCTCTCAGTTTCCCAGGCGGCCTTCGACGATCGCGAGGCGGTAGGCTTCCATGATCTCGGTGGCGGCGCCGGGGAGTTCGTCGCAGAGCTGGGCCGCAGTGTCGCGGGTGAGCACTTCGTCGAGGTTCCAGCCGTCGAGCACGTCGAGCAGGTAGGCGGCGTTCTTGTCTTTGGTGGCGTCCATGATCTGCGCAACGGACAGGTCGGCGCCGGCGGCGCCGTTCTGGCGGGCGTCATGGGCCATGCCATCGATGAGACGACCGAACTCGGAGCGGGTGCGGTACTTGAAGGTGCATTCGATGGAGCCTTCGCCGCCTTCGATGAGGCCGAACTTGACGATGCGCTTGAAGTTCTTCGGGCGGTTGCCCAGCTTGATGCTTGCCATGGTGGTGTCCTGGTGGATGGGGGAGCGCCCTGCCCGCTCCGGCGGGCAGGTGTGGCGGAAATCAGGAGTCGTAGCTGATCGAACGGCCGAGGATGGTCATCGCCGCGTTGACGGTGTTGGTCTGGTTGTTGTTGAGGCCCGGCATTTCGGAGACGCTGAGGTAGCCGTAGCCGTACGTGACGGCGCCGCCGCTGATGACCTGCTTGAATGCGACCTTGCCGAGCGAGCGGCTGATGCCGAGCATTTCCTTGTAGGTGGCGTTGGATGCGTCGTGGCCGAGCGAGAGGGTGACGCTGGTGGCGTTGAAGCCGGTGGGGATGCGCAGTGCGTTGCGCTTGGCCAGCGGGGCGACGTCGGTGAAGCGGGGGTCGCCGCCCGAGGCGCTGATGGTGAGCACCTGCGGGATGGCCTTCCAGGTGCTGATCTTCTGCGCGGTGCCGATGCCGGAGCCAGCGGGGTAGAAGTTGTTGTTGGAGGCGTCGAGCCCGAGAATCCGGAAGCTGTTGACGTCGACGACCTCGACTTTGAAGACGGTGTCGGTGGCGTCTTCCCAGCCGGAGTTGAAGAGGATCTCGTCGCCGGTGGCAAAGCCGTGTGCCGTGCAGGTGGCCACGGCCGGGTCGGTGTTGGTGACGGCGGTGATGGTCTTTGCGGCCGCAAAGGTCTTGCTGTACTGCTGGGACGAGCCCTCGGGGAAGTAGTAGGCCATTTGGCGTGCTCCTGTGATTTGCCCGCAAGGGGCGGATGGGTTGCCTGGCGTGCGTCAGGCGGTGCGGGCCCTTGCGGGCAAAAAAATGCCGGGCGAGCCCGGCGGGTGGCGCAGGGGGCCCGCGCTCAGCGGGTGGCCCAGATGCTGTAGCGCTGAATCGAGCCGTAGAGGCCGGTGACGGGCTCGAAGGTGGACATCGCCTCGCCTTGCGGCCGGGCCACAAAGTGGGGCGAGGCGGCCAGGGTGTCTTCGATGCTGCGGATAAGCGTGGTCGCCTGGATGCGTGTGTGCGCCCAGGCGTTGATCTGCAGGAGGGTGTTGCGCTTGTCGGCCGCGGTGTTGTCGAGAAAGCGCGCGACTTCGCCGCCGAGGGCCTGCCAGGTGATGTAGGGGCGCGGGGTGCCGGGCGGGGCGATGTCGGGGTGAACGTTGGGACATAGGGCGCGCAAGTGGGCGTCGAGGTGCTGTTCCATGCTCATGCTTGGGTGACCTCGTCGATGTAGCGCTGGCGGATCGTCTTGAGTACCTGCGAGCGGGTTTCGGCGACGGCGCGCGCGATGAAGGAGTGCGCGGGGGCGGCGCTGGTCCCGAGCTCGACCATGGCGCCGTAGGGGGCCTTGGTGGCGTTCCAGGAGATGTGATAGACGGCGTTGTCGAGAAAGCTGTTGTCCTTGCTGAAGGCCTGGTAGATCGAGTCACGCAGGGTGCCGGGCGGGTACGGGCCGTAAACGGCATGGGTGCCGTGGAACATGTGGGGCGCATCGGAGACCGGGGCGAGTTGCTTGGCGCGGTCGTAGATGAGCTGCGCGCCGGCCTGGGCTGCAGGCCGGTTGGCGGCGCGCAGGCGCTGGAGCTCGAGCTGCAGGTCTTGCTTGAAGCGGACCGTGTTGATGCTGATCTTCAGGCCCATCAGCGCACCGTCTCGCAGACTAGGTCGATGAAGGCGCCGGCGGGGTCGGGCAGAACGGCGGTGATGTCGTAGGTGGCGCCGCCGTGCCGGACGCGCATGCCGGCGTCGATCCCCGCTAGCCAGCGGATGCGGATCGAGGCGCGCACCGTGGAGACGTCTGCACCGGCCTTGATGGCCTCGAGGCCGGCGAGCAGGCGCACGTCGGCCCAGCGGGAGGCGACCCACTCCCAGGCCTGGACGGGCTGGCCCCAGGCGTCGGTACCGGGGGCGCGGCGCTCGATGTCGATGCGCTGGGACAGCGTGCCGGCAGCGGGCGTCATGCAAACCGTTCCATCAGGCAGTGGGTGAGCTGCTCGTCGTTAGCGTCGGCAGGGGCGGTAACCTGGTAGGCACTGCAGCGGGTGCCGTCCGGCAGGGCGACCACTGCGCTGATGGTCCAATTGCCGGTTTCGGGGTCGAAGTGCTTGTCTTGGATCGTGACCATGATGTGCTCCTCAGGGCGCGGTGTAGCCTTGCGCGTTGACGTAGACCTGCGCACCGGTAGTGATGCAGGCAAAGTTGAGTGCGGCGTTTGCAGTGGTCTTGAGCGGGTTGTAGAAGGCGATTTCAACAGGCTCGGTCATGGATGCGCTGAGGTGCCCGCGCCACAGCACGGTGGCGCCGTCCTTGATCACCACCTCGGTGGCGGTGGCACTGATGTTCTTGAGGTCGATCGAGGTGATGTACCGTCGTAGTCCCGTGCCCGCAGCTGCAGCTAGGACGACGTCCGTGGTGTTGGTGATGCCTCCGGCGGCGCTGGCGTAGCTCCATTCCTGCTCCGGGATTTGCCACGGGCGCACGATCTGTGCGCCTTGGGTGGTCGTCACGAAGTCCGCGACGTCGCCGGTGGCGACGGCGGTGTAAGGTGCCGTCACGGCACGACCGGCATTAATGATCGGGGCCGTCGTGCTGCGGGCGCCATCGTGAGCGACGGGGCCGACGGCGATTGCGGTGCCGCCGGCGAGCGTGACGCCGATTCCTTGCCCGGCCGCAGCCTGGCCGCGGCCGGCGGTGATCTCTGCAGTGAGCTCGGCATAGTCCTGGACGCTGACGAACTGGACGGTGGCGGTGGTGGACGAGACCGGTGGGACGGCACTGTTGACCCAGCGCAGCCGGATTTTGTAGGTCGCATTGGGATCGGGGATCTGCTGATGCCGACGGAAGCTGTAAGTGCGAGCCAGCGTGCTGTCCATCGTCGCCGTGTGAAACCACGCTTCGTCCGCAAACGGCTCGAGCTCATAGACGCCGCCGGGCGCTGCGCTACTGGTTGTGGTCACGGCAGCCGAGTTGAGCGGAGCGAGACCGCCGTTGCCGACGCGGTACTTGGCCTGCGTAGCGCTCGTGCCTTCGAATTGCCATCCGATTGTGTGCAGGCCATCCGGAAGCCCGGTTTCGGGATCGACACTGACGGCCTCGAGGTAGAAGGCCTGGTCCGCGATGCGCTGTGAGAGGGCAATATTGCTCTGCACGCGAAACGGGACCGAAAAGGTCTCCTTGGTCATGATCCAGGTTTCCGCGAGTGCGGTAATGCCGGAGCTCATGACCAGTGTGCCAGCGCTCGTGACAATGCTGCCATCGGCAGCGGCCGCGGAATCCCAGCGGGCGGTGTCGAGCGATGCTGCGGCAAACGAGTCGCGAAACTTCTTCTGTACGGATTTGACCTTGAGCATGTCGTCTTGCAGGTCGTACCCGGCGATGATGTCGGCGTGCGTTCCGTCCGGCATGCCTTTGAGACGCTTCTGAATGCCGTTCAGCACGGTATAGATGATGTCGGGGAGTGGCATTGCGGGGTCCTTGGGTCAGGCGTTCCAGATTCGGTAGCGGTCGAGCAATCCGTCGACGTAGGGCATGGCAGCGGCGTATTCGCCAGGGCCGGCGGACTCGCGATTGCGGTACCAGTGGCCCACCTGCAGGAGGATCCATTGCTTGATCGACGACGGGCAGGCTAGGCCATAGCCGGCGGTGTATCGCACGGTGACCGCGTCCGCGCGGGCTGCGGTGGCAGGCCAGGGCTGTCCGTCGGGATGGATGACGCGGGCGGGTTCGCTGTGCGCATCGATTCGGTAGGCGGTGGCATGTAGCGTCTGTGGCGCGCCTTCCGCATCGATGTACTCGATCGTCTGCAACACCAGCAGCGGCGGCCAGGGCAGCAGGATGTCACCCGCCGGAAAGCCGTCGCGCTGGTGCCGCCATGTGCATCGGGCGATGCTGCGCCCGGTGTGTTGCTCCGCCAGATCGGTGGCTGCGGCGATGAGGGCGACAATCAGGCCGTCCTCGTCCATGTGCTCGACCCGCAAATGAGCCTTGGCGGTCGCGAGATCGACGGCTTGTTCATCGATGGTGTCGCGGCGGGTGTTCATGTCGGCGGAGCGTCAGTCTTGCGTGGCTTCGGCGACGGCCGCGGGGTCGAATTGCCCTTCGCGGGTCAGTTGCTGGGCCGCCGCCGCGGGAATTTCGCCGAAATCGCCGCAGCGCAGGCCGTGCAGCGGCAGATCGATCAGGGCGCGCCCGTGCACCAGATCCTCTCCTGCGCCGGCGGCATTTCCCGCGGGCGGGTCGCCGGCTTGCTCGGAGGTTGTCGGTGCGGGCGTCTGCGCGTCGGTCTGGTCGGCAGCTGCGGGGCGCGAGTTCTTGGTCATGTCGAATTCCTCGGGACGATAGGGATTGGGGCCGGCCAGGCCGCCCCCATTTCAGGCATCAGGTGGCGGAGTTGGCGTAGTACTTCACGGCACCGCCGACATCGGTGTAGTTGCCGCCGGCGCGAGCCCACAAGTTGAAGCCCACCTGCCCTTTCTTGGCATAGGCGGAGTCGGTGTAGCGCTGGAACTCGGTGGCCGTCAGGACGTCGCGGATGATGTAGGGCGTGAAGTCACCGAACAGGATCGACTTGGCGTTGGCCGCCATGACCGGCATGTGGTTGTTGATGGAGACGGGGTAGCCGAGGATGGTGTCGGGCGCCTTGCCGCCGAGCCCGTCGTAGCCGGGAATGAAGATGGGCCGGCCGGTGGTGTCCTTGAGCTTCTTGACGACCTTGAAGGAGCTGTCGTGCATCATCCAGCGGCAGCGGCCGAGCTCGCGGTAGCCGTAGTCGACGGCGTGCTCGAGGTCGATGAGATCGTCGACGGTGACCGTGAGGGTCTGCCCGGTGGGGCCGACCTTGCCGGCGGTGGCGGCCGTGACGATGCCCTTGGGCTGACCGGTGCCGGTGCCGATGGTGAAGTGCTTGTTGGTGATGCGCCCGACGCGGGTGGTGCAGCGGGTGTTGACGAAGGCCTCGATGTCGATCACCGCGTCCTGCAGCAGCTCGATCGGCACGGTAACGACCTTGGACGAGTACTTGTAGACGGGAATCGGCGTGGTGCCGAAGGTGATGTCGGCATCGTTCGCCGACGCGTTCTGCGCGATGATCTCGCCCTCTTCCGCTGTGCCATCGCTGTTGGGGAAGTTGATTTCCTGGCCGTTGCTGGTCTGCAGGACGGTGGCCACGGCACGCATGCCACCGAAGGACTTGAGGGCGTCCGCCACGGCCTGCGCGATCTCGGAGGCGACGATGTAGCCGCCCTCGCTGGGCGTGCTGGTGCTCATGGTGTTGCGGATGACGGCCCAGTCTTCGGCGGAGAGGGCGCGGTCGCCCTGGCGCATCCAGGTGGCGAAGAGCTGGCGGGCGCGGGTGGCTTGGGCCGGGGTGGCGCCGTTGGCGCGGGCGCGGTGGGCGGCGGCATCGCCGAGGGCGTTGGCCTGGTCGTCTTCGACCAGCAGGTTCATGGTGCGCTCGATGCGGTCGACCTGGTTCTTGAGGTCGTCGATCTCGGCGAGGCCGGCGTCGTACTGCGCTTGCTGCTCGGCGCCCCAGGTGGTGTTCTTGTCCTCGACCAGGGCCTTGATTTCGCGGGCGCGGGCGGCGATTTGCTCCCGCAGGGCTTGGATGCTTTGTGCCATTTCGGATTCTCCAGAGTGATGGCGTAAAAAAACCGCCTGGCGGCGGCTCGATGCGACGGCGCGGGAGCGCGTCAGAGCTGGCTGACCTCGAGGCGGCGCAGGGCCGCAGCGCGGTCGAAGATGGGCTGTGTGGGCGGGTGGCTGTGGGCGGCGGGCGTGGCGAGCCGGGCCGCGGGGGCGCGGATTGCGGGGGCGCGGGCGTAGGCGCTGAGGTCCCAGTGACTGGCGTTGTCGGCGGGGGGCGCTGCGGCTGCTTCAGGGGCGCCGGCAATCGCCGTGGCGAATCCGTTGGCCAGCGCTTCTTCGGCGTTGAACCAGGTTTCGGCGGCAATCCAGTCGCGGAGCTGCTCGGGGGTTTGTCCGGTGCGAGCGGCGTAGGTGGCGATCAACGTTTCATCGATCTTGCCGAGCAGGTCGGCGACCTTGCGCATGTCGTGTTCGTTGCCCCAGGCGAGCGTCCAGGCCTTGTGCACCATGAACATGCCGCCCGGTGAGATGAGCCGCTCTTCGGCGGCCAGAGCGACGTACGAGGCGGCGCTGGCGGCAAAGCCGTCGATGTGAGCTACCACGCGGCCGGGGTGCTCGGAGATGAGTTGCTCCATGGCGCGGCCGGCGAAGACGTCGCCACCGGGAGAGTCGATGCGCAGATGCACGAGCGACTTGTCGCGGTGGTCGGCCAGGGCTTTGCCGAGCGTGAGTGCGGAGACGCCGCCCCAGTAGTCGTCGCGCACGATGACGTCGTAGAGCCAGATGGTGGCTTCTCCGTCGCCGGTGGATTCGGCGCGGAACTGGCCGGCGCCGCGGTTTGCGGCAAGGAGCGCCAGGAGTCCGTTACGCATCTTGAGTTTCCTCGGTCTTGGTGTCGGGGCTGGGTGCGGTGGCTTTGGCGCCGGCGCGCTGGACGGTGTCGGCCCAGGTTTCGTCCAGCGGCGGCATGTTGTGCAGGCGACGGACCTGATTGACGGTCATCCAGCCTTGCGAGCCCGGGCCGCCGAGGGCCTTGGCGAGGTATTCGCCGCGGGTCTTGCTGTCGCCTTGCAGCAGGGCGTCGACGTTGTGCTCGCCAAAGCGGCGGCGCGTGGGCCAGCATTTGCGGTTGATCTCTTGCCGGATGGCATCGAGGTGCCCGGTGAGGGTGTACCGGATGAAGCCGATCGACATCTGCTCGATGCCGGTTCCCCAGCTGGTGGCGGCGTCGGTCTTGCCGATCATGTGCGGCGGGACGCCCATGATGCGGGCGATGTCCTCGACGCTTTGCTTGCGGGTTTCGAGCAGCTGCGCATCTTGGGCGTTCAGGGTGATGGCCTTGAGATCCATGCCGCCGACGAGCACAGGGGGGATGCCGGTCTCGTTGTAGTGCTTGCGCTGCTCGCCCCATGTCTCGCGAATGAGCGCGCGCTGTTCGGGGTTGATCTTGAGTTCCTTGGGCACGACGATCGCGTGATCGGGCCGGGCGCCGCCCCGGAAGAAAGTGGCGGCATGGGTGTCGGCGGCCAGGGCGAGGTCTGCCGTGCTGCCCAGGGCTGCCTGGATCGGAGTGAGCGAGCGCAGGCCGTTGAAGCCGATGCCGGGGAAGTGCAGCACGTCATCCTGGTCGAGCTCGCGGCGCTCGATCCGGCCGTCGCCCAAGGCGGCATGGATGATGTAGCGATTGCGTCCGTCGACCCGGTTGACGCGCACTGCCTTGGGGTGGTGCGGTTCAAATCCGATGATGCGGGGTGAATATTTGCTGGCGCGCTGGATCTGCCAGTAGCCGTCCCCCTCGAGAAGGATGGATTGCGCGACGTACAGCCAGGCGCTGGCGGCCGTCCAGGCGGCATGGGGCGATTCGTTGAACATCCACCACAGATCGTCATCGATGCGGTTGCGGCCATCGGCGACGCGCTCGTAGATGTGGAAGGGCAGTGCGCCGATGGCCCGGCCGATGAGTCCGACGGAGGCGTAGACGGCGCCGACCCGCATGGCTTGGGCTTCGCTGACCGCGCCGGACATGCCCTCGGTGAGCCAGCTGTAGAGCGTGCTGCCGCGGGTGCCGCTGCTCGTCGGGTACGTCTCGCCCGAGGCCTGCGGCGCGGGGCGGCTGCGCCGATCGTGCTCGAGGAGCAGCTCGGCCCGGAGTCGGAGCGCAGAGGTCATAGCAGCAGGATTCCAGGTTCTTGCTCTTCAGGTTCCACGCCCACCGCCCGGCTCAGTGCCATCACCGTGGCGACGATCGGGTCGATGCGGCCGTTCTTCTTGCTGCGCTTCTTGTCGGGGCGGAAGTTCCCGTTCGTGTCGTACAGCAGCGCCACGTTGCCAGCGCACCAGCGCAGCACCGGGTTGCCGCCGTGGCGCAGGCGCTTCGAATACACCAGCTCCTCGAGCTTCTTCGCGCCCGGGTACATGCCGCCGGTGTTCTGCGGGATCTCGACGAGCGGAACGTCCTCGGCGAGCAGCTCGTTGCTGAGCTGCTGCGCGTTCCACACGTCGAAGCCGATCGACTCGACCTCGAAGGTCTGGCAGGCCTCGAGCACCGTCTCGCGCACCGGGCCGTAGTCGGTCACGTCGCCCTCGGTCGCGGTCAGCCATCCTTCGGCGGCCCAGCGCTTGTACGGCGCCGCGTCGTCGGCTTCGGCCTCGAGCTTCGCGGACGGGCACCACACCCACACCAGCACCTGCCAATCCATCTCACCGTCGATCGGCGGGAAGACCAGCACGAATGCCGTCAGGTCGAGCACGCTCGCGAGGTCGAGCCCGCCGTAGCATTTCCTCCCGGCCAGTGCAGACGCGTGCACAGCGCGCTTGCCCTTGTCCCACACCGCCAGGTCGATCCAGCCCTCGGCGTCGTTGCACCAGAGGTTCAGATCCTTGGTCTTGAAGTTCGCCAGTGCGCTGGGCAGCGCCTTGGCCTTGCGCGCCATGTCGCGCATGTACGCGAGCGTCTTGGAGCGACCGAGGCCGGGGTTCGCCTTGATCCAGTTGCGCTCGTCGAAGACGTCGTCGCCGTCATCGAGCGTGTAGATGTAGCCGAAGAAACTGTCGTCCTGTCGTTGCCCCTTGAGCACCGACACCAGGTAGGTGCGAATCTCGGTGCAGATCCCGTCGAGGATGAAGCCCGCCGTCGTGATCGCCGACAGCAGCGGCTGCATTCGCGCGCCGAAGCCGGACTCCAGCACGTCCCACTGCTCGCGCGACTTCTGCGCGTGCAACTCGTCGTACAGCACCGCGCTCGGGTTGTAGCCGTCCTGAGCGTCGGCGTTCGAGGCGAGCGGGCGGAACAGCGACGAGCCGAGCTCGAGGCGCTCCTGGTTCAAGCCCTCGAAGACGCGGATCGAGTCGCGCAGCTTCGACGACTGCCGGCGCCAGCGCTTCACGTTCTCGAATGCCGGCTTGAACACCGTCATCGCCTGTTCGCGGGTCGTCGCGACAGCGTACACCTCGGCGCCGGGCTCGCCGTCCATCATCCACAGGTACGCGCCCTGCGGCCCCTTCCAGGTGCTCTTGCCGTTCTTCCGGGCGACCTCCTCGTAGCCGCGCGTGAAACGGCGCAGCCAGGCATCGCCGTCCAGGCGGCGCCAGCCGTACAGCACCGCCGTCCAGAACTTTTGCCACGGATCGAGCCGGATCGGCTCGCCGGCGAGCGCCCCCTTGATGTGGTGGAACCACTTCTCGATGTACTCGATCACGTGCCACGCGTGCTCGGAGCTGAACCGCAGGCCTCGCGCAGCGGCGGTTTGCAGATCGCGGTAATGCCGCTCGACCGCGAGCATCACCAGTTCGCCGACCACGAGCTCGCCGCGCAGCACCGGCACGCCGTAGCTGCGGTCCCACTCCTGCCAATCCGCCTCCGGCGGGATCAGCTTCAGGCGACGCGCGGGCGGCTTCTTGCGTGATCGAGCAGCTCTTCGAACAGGTCGTCCTGTTTCGACTCGCCGATCTTGCTCTCCTTGAGCCGGGCCTCGATCTGGGACATCACCGTCAAACATGCTTCGGGCAACTCCCGCTTGATCTCGTCCCGGGCCTTCCGCTCGTTGTAGCTGTGCGGCAGCTCATAGGCGTTGCCGTCCTTGCTCTCGCCGTAGCGGCCGAGCTCGATGCAGCGCTTCATGTCTTCGGACCACGCGACGAAGGTCTGCACCAGCATCACGATCTGGATGCCGGCGGCCCGGATCGACCGGCCGTCCTCGATGAGCGCCTCGCAGATCCAGTAGTAGAGGCGGCGCCCCTGGGTAGTGAGGTGCGAGCCGGGCGGCGGCGCCGGGATCGGCTTGCCTCCAACCGTCGCGTTCTTCAGATCGTCGCCACCCCCATCCAGGGCCACGACGTTGGGCTTCTCGCCTTCCATAGCGGCTCCAAGCGGGTGATCGGTTCAAAAAAGTCCACCGGACGTCGGATCGGGGCTCACAGGGAGCATCTCTTTACCCCCCCCCCCTTTCCGAAAACGTCCCCATGAAAGGACGCCTGGCCGCTCGGTCCTGCCGGTTGGGGGGCTGGACTTTCGACCACCCCCCCCCTCAGTCTCGGATCGGCCGGGATCGGGCAGCACCGCGAGCCTTTTCGCGGTCGGTCTTCGCCTGGTGGCACGCCCGGCAGAGCGTCTGGAGGTTCTCGTCGGCGTCCGAACCGCCTTCCGCCTTCGGCACGATGTGGTCACACCACGCCGAGTAAGGCTTGTCGCCGACGGCCGTCAGCCTTCCTTCGCGCAGGCACTGCTGGCACAGGCCGCAGTCGCGCTCGAGGATGCGCTTTCGGCGGGCATCCCAACCAGATCCGTAGCCGCGCTGCTGCCGGGTACCGCGCGCCCGATCGGCGAACGATCCCGCAGCCGCCCGCTGGTGCGTTGCGCAGTAGGCGCTCCCGCGCACCAGGGCGCTGCAGCCCGGATGCCGACAAGGGCGAGGCGCTGCAGCGGGCATGGATCACCTCCTATGGAGGTCTGGAAAACAAAAAAGCCCGCCGGGGAGGGCGAGCTTTTGACGGACCGATACAAGGTTGCCAGAATCATGCAGAAAGTGACCGGCTCGTGTCAACCCCTGCTGCGATATCGTTGAGGTGCCCGAGCAGCTCGTGGTGAATGCGCCGCAGGCGCTCGGGGACACGCTGTCGATGCACGCCCAGGCGCGCGGCAATCTCGACGGTCGTGCCGCCATGCTGATAGACCTCGACGCACAAGCGGCGATCGCCGGCACTCAGCCGCTGCACTGCCGCGTCGGTCGCCTGCACATCGGTGACGTCCAGGCCGAGGGGCGGCTTCGACGCATAGCCCTTGGCCACCGGCGCATCCCGAAACATGGGGCTCACCCGCGGGTAGCCCAGGGCGCCGGACGCCTGTCGGCGCGCCCATGCGCCCCATGCGCAGAGCAGGTATGAGGCGTAGTCCGACATCGTGATCATCGTGTTCTCCGAGTGGGGGTTCGTTGCATTCGTTGCATTCGTTGCCCGACGGGCGTGGTCTCGATCGGCGGCAGGGCGGCGACGCGCTCGCGCATCCATTGCGCCGTCGCCTCGAGGCTGCTGCTTCGCGCGGCGGCGACGAATACGCTCTTCCTGATCCATGGCGTCGCGTACTTGATCTGCTTCGCGCCCTGCTCGCCAAACTGGCGAGCAGGGCGCTCGATGTCGCTCGTATCGACCTTGATCCTCGCCACCATCACCGCTTCCCCTTCGCAGCCAGTTCGCGCGCCTCGCGTTCCTCACGTGCCTGAGTCCGCATCCGCGCCACGGTGCCGCGCACGATCAGATCCCAGGCGGCGATCGCGTGCGAGAGGTCGGCGAGCCATGCGGCCCAGCTCAGGATCATGTCGGGGTCGCCCTTCTCCACCGCGGCCTTGATCGCGGCGCCGATCTCCTTCTCGTCGGCCTCGCTCCAGTCGCCGCGCACCTTGCGTACCTCCGCCACCCGGACGAAGTCGCTACGCATCTTGTCGATCACCGTTTTCATCGCTTCCACGTCACCGCCGCCTCGCGTTTCCCAGCCTTGATTCCCAACCTTCCCAACCTCAAAACCGAGGTTGGGAAGCCAGAAGCCTTACAACCACTGCCTGTTCCCAACCTTCCCAACCTTCCCAACCTTTTTTCATCCTGTGCACACGCGTGCACGCGCGGGGGCGTGTGTGCGCCCCCGCGCCCTCGCACACGCACGGGCACACACACGCGAGGGGCGAGGATGGGAAGGTTGGGAAGGTTGGGAACCCCCAGCAACGGCGCGGGTTGCAGCTTCCCAACCTCTGCGCAGAGGTTGGGAAGGCTGGGAACGGAGGGTGGGAAGATGCCCACGGCGCGATCAGAACGGCGCACGGCGATCCTCCTGCCCTGACGGAGCCGGAACCCGCGCCGTTACTGCTCTGGCACGAATCTCGCTTACACCCTTGTTCGTGCTCGGGGGCGTGTAGAGGCGACGGCGTCCCGGGTCAGCGGCGAGCCGATCCTCCACACGCCCGCAACCGAGCTTGCGCAGGGTGATACCGATACGCGTCGCCACCGCAGGGGTGAGCTTGTCCGGCGTGAGGTTGAGCGGGCCTGCAGCCACGTCCGCCATGCTGAACGGTCCGGGCTGCTTATTGACCCAGTCGTACAGGTAGTCCTCGAACGGCTCGGGCATGCCCCGCTTGGCCTGCTCGGGGTTGAACAGCGCGCGCTGCTCGTCGTGCGTGGGCCAGCAGCGTTCGCCGTTGCGGTAGTCGTGCAGCGCCTCGGCAAACAGTAGCTCGCGCACGGCCAGCAGGCCGTCGAGGTTGAAATCCCCTGCGCACATCACCGGCCAGAATCGGCGTGCCCCGGTCGCGTCCTTGAGGTATTCCTCCTCGTTGGTCGTCCCGATGAACACCGACTGGCGCGGCACCTTGATGATGCGTTTGCCGTACGGGGGGCGATACTCGTCGTCCTGCCGGCTGAGGAAGGACTTTTGCTTGCGCTCCTCCGCCTTCATCAACGAGCCCAGCTCCGCGATCTCATAGACCCAATGGCCCGGCAAGGCCATCAGCGAATCCTTGTTGCTCAGATCGAGGTCGGTATCGGCAAACCAGTGCCAGGACAGGATGCGCGCGGCGGTCGATTTCCCCCGCCCCTGCTCGCCTTCCAGCACGAGGCAGTAGTCGAACTTGCAGCCGGGCTCCATCACCCGCTTGATCATGCCGCGCAGGAAGAGCTGCCCCACGAGGCCCACGTACTCCGTGTGCTCCACGCCCAGGAAGTCGCTCAGCCAGTGCGCATTGCGGCGCACGCCGTCCCATGGCGGCAGCGCCTCGAGGGCCTCGCGAACAGGATGGAAGCGGTGCTTGCGTGCCAGCACCTCCACCGCCTGGGCCACGGTGCTCGCGCTGAACTCCACCCCCCACTTGCGCTGCAGCCAGATGGCCGTGGTGATGTCGAGCAGGTCCGTCCATTCGCCGGCGTCCGGTCCATTGCGCTCGCACGGAATGGGGCGGCGGAACTCGGTCTTCTCCGCGAACTCGTTGTAGCCGATCGCGCCGCGCCACTCGCGCATGCACGACAGGATCAGCTCCGCATTGGCGAGACACGGGCTGATGTCGCCCTTCTTCTCGAGCAGATCGCGTTCCCACTCGTCGGGCGGCTCGCCGTCGTCGGGGGGTGCGCCTGGCGCATCTTGCCCCGCCCCCGCGGGAGCTGTCGGCGCTGCGGGCGCGAAGTCGAAGTGCGCCGCATCATCGTCCCGCGCAGGGGGGGTGGGCTCGGGGGGTGGTTCCGCTGATCGAGGCGCAGGAGGAGGCGCAGTTGCGCGCTCAGCCTTGGGCGCGCGCGGCTTTCTTGCCCGCGCCTTGGCCCAGGGCGACACCCAACCCGCCGCCTCGGCGCGCGCGAACACCGTGCCCATCGAAATGTTCGTGGGCTTGAAGCCCGCCCAGCGCTTGGCGGTATCGTCCGGCCCGGCGTACTTCGGGCTGCGCGACGACCACGCGTCCCACACCATGTAGCCCGGTGCGCCCAGTTCCACGAGCGCCATGCCGGTTTCGATCCACTCCGCGTACTCGTCGGGCGACAGAAACGCCAGCGCATCTTCGGCCAGCGCCACCGTTTCCGCCCGGCTGCGCTGGCGCCCGCCTCCGATATCCACCGCCGTTGCGGGTGGCGCGGCTGGCACAGCCACAGGCGCGGCGGCCGCCGGCTTGCCCTTCACCGTCACGTACAGCCGGCGCAAAGTCGCCTGCGTGATCTCGCGCACCTCGTCAGGAGCGCCGCTCCAGGCGCGACCGGTGAAGGTGAAATACTGCCGTCCGGTGAAGACCTCGATCCCCACCTTGTTGTTCTTGAAGGTGCTCACCTCGCCATCGGCCGGCGCGGCGCAGAGGATGTGCACCCCGGTGCCCGAGGGCGAATACTCGGTGTAGCTGTCGCAGGCCTGGATGATCGACAGGCAGCGGTCGGCCACCTCGCCCGACTCGGCATCGATCATCCCGTCCAGGTCGATACCCAGCAGGCCATCGCCCGGCAGGAATGCGAACCCGACCCCGTCGAAATCGCCCCGCCCCGCAGCCGCCACGGCGGCGGCGAATGGCACCAGGTGCGAGCGGTCGCGCTCGCTCCCCTGCTCTTTCCACCGCCGCCCGCCATCGGCGTAGTACGGCATCTTGCGCGGCTTCTTCTCCGGCGTTTCGCCCGGCTCATAGCGCCACAGCAGCCACTGTGCCCGATCGGCGAGCGCGGCCGGTGCGGCGCCGGGCAGCGGATTACGCGCGCGGAATTCGGCCCGGTAGGCGGGCAAGTCTGCCCAGGGCAGCGGATCCGTTTCCCCCTGCATACCGAATCAGCGCGCCGCGTGGATCGGATGCACCACGTCGTCACCCGGCTGCGCCTGGCTCTCGACCTCTTTCAGGAAGGCGTACACCGCCCGCACCACCCGGCTACCGGCAACGCGCAACGCCGCCACCTCGTCGAGTGTGATGAGCCCGTCGCGGCGCGACTCAGTGTACTCACGCGCCAGTTCCCCGAAGCGATGCATCATTTCAAGCTGCGCCTGCAGCAGATCGGCCTCGCCCGCCTCGCTCATCGGCAGCGGCACGAACAGCCCGCCGAACACCGCGCACTTGGCCTCGATGTAGCCGCTCGCGCCCGTCTTCTCCAGGATTGCCGTGCCCATCGCGTCCGCCTCGTGGTCGGTCACGTCGTAGTTCGGCATCGAGTCGCTGAACTTGTTGTGCAGCACACCGGGGCTGCGCCCGATCAGGCGCGCCAGGGCCGCGATACCGCCGGGGTAGTGTTTTGCGTCCGCATGCAGCGCCAGAACGGGGTCTGCACGGTCAGGAGTTACGTGAGTCATCTTGTTATTCCCTCAGTCCACTTCTCGAAACATCACACCTAGACTCGCCTCAACCCCAGCCGAAAAAGAACGCCGGGCGGCACCCGCCACCCGGCGCGAACAGCCGAGACGGCTGAGGGAGACAAGCAAAACGGGCGGCACGCCCCATGCGGATAGAATTGGAGATCTCACCCACCATGTTCATCACCACAGGAGCACGCCATGGAACACGTCCGCAGCAGTCACATGCCCTACTGCATTCAGCGGCTGGAAGACGGTCGCTACATCGTCCTCAACCGGCACTACAAGCCGCTCGGCCAAACATCTCCCGAGTGGATCACCTACGAAACCCACCCGACGGCCTGCGCGCTGCAGATCACCGCCAAGCAGGCTGCCCAGCTCGACTGGGACGGGCGAGACAGCCTCGACCGCATCTACCTGTACAACGACGGCTGCATTCCCACGGAAAGCGAAGCGCATATGAATGCTTACCTGGCGCGCCTGGCGGTGCTGATGCGGCTTCGAATCAAGCCGCCGCGCTGACGAGGCCGGCTTCGGCCATCGCCTTCGAGAACGGAACGAATCGACGACCGACGGGCAATGCGGACGCTTTGATTCTGAAGACCATCGAGTTGATCAGGACAAGACTTCCCTCTTCGATCTTCGACTGGCCATTCCAGTCATCGACGATTCGGCTGCAGCCGAAGTGCGCTGCGAGCGCCTGCGCGTTGCGGGTCTTGCCGCAGCCTTGCGGGCCATGGATGACAACGGTGTTGGACATGCGACTTCTCCTTAGTGGACGCGGAAAAGGGAGGGCTTCCCCGATGCAGGTAGGATGCGAAGTTCCACCAACACATCCTTTGCAAAGGGGAAGCCATGAACGAACTTATGCGAGAGCTGACGCTGCTGTCCGGGGAAATCACGAAACAACTCGCGCAGCAGCAGTTGCAGCTAGAGCAACAGCAGCAACAGATAGAGCAAATGAAATTAGCGATAGCGACCATTGCGTACAGCGGCGCAGTCGATCGCGCTTTGCTAGCTCGTCACATCGACGCAGCAGATCCAGAGAAGTCCGAGCAGCTCGTTCGACGCCTGCTTGGGATTTGAGGACGCGCGCCTCTGCAGTGCGGCACTGCTCAACGAGGCGCTTCGTCAGTTCGGTGCGGCGGCCCATGTCCGCGCTTTTGATTGCCATGTCACGCGGCCTCGTGGTGGGCGGGCGCGGTGCCGCGCACCACATGCCAATGGGCATCGGGGCACATGGATTCGACGCGCACCTTGCCGGCGCTTTCTTCTTCCACCCGCATCGCCAGCTCGGGAGAGCAGGGCTTGAGCCCGTAGGCCACGTTGCGCAGGTGCCCATAGGTCGTACCGCAGCCCTCGGCGAACTGGATTCGCCGCGGCATCGGGAGAGCGAAGAGGTAGGTCTTGAGGTCCATGCGGGTAAGAATACACCGGACGGTGTAGTCTCTCAAGCACCGTATGGGGAATTCACCAAAGCGTCACCGACTGGTGTAATCCCGCCATGAACGAACTTGCCGAACTGCGCAAAGCGAACCTACGCGCGATTGTTGAGCGCGACGGGCTCACGTCGGCGGCTCGCCGCTTCCAGAAGCCGGACCGCCAGCTCAACGACATGCTTGCGGGCCGCAAGTCGTTTGGTGAAAAAGTGGCTCGTGCCATGGAGCGCAGCTACGACCCTTCGCTCCCTCCCGGCTGGCTCGACCTGCCGCCCGACGCCCCTCCCCCCACCCTGCCCGAGCCGTCGAACGTGAGCGCGGACTTGGCGCTGTCGCCCGCACTGGCCGATCTGCTCGCCTCGGCGCGCCCGCTGCCCGATGCCGATGTGAGGCTGCTCACACAGATGGCGCGGCGGATCGCGCGCGCGGACTTTGCCGACAAGACGCGGCGGCTGATCGAGTCGGGCGGGCAGGATGCGGGCCTGGAAGGGCTCCTCAGCACCCAGGACATGAAACCGAACAAACAGAGCGCGACATGATCCGACTCGGACAACTCATTCCCGGCGCCCGGCCGCTTGGCGTGGGCATCAATGGCGCCGTGGAAGGCATGGCCGCCTTTGAAGACGGCGAGCACAAGGTCATCGCCAAGGCGCTGCCGGTTGCCGAAATCGCCACCGAGCTCTACTGCTCGCTGGTGGCGCGCGAGCTGCCGCTACCCGTGGCGCCGCCGGCCCTGCTGCTCGACCCGGAAACCGGCGCGATGATGTTTGGCAGCCTCGACGAGGGCTATCCCAACTTTGCTCAGGCCGTGCGTCTCGACCCCTTGCGGCCCGACCTGCCGGCGCTGGCCCGCTTTTATTCGGCGCTGCGCGACTGGGCGGCCGCGCCCGAGGTCGCGAGCTTCGACGCCTGGATCGACAACCGCGACCGCAATCCGTCGAACTGGCTGTGGCGCAACGAAAAAGACTGGCTGCTGATCGACCACGGCAAGGCACTGAGGTGCGACCCCGGCTACCCTGCGCAGAACAAGCTGCATGCGTTTCTGATGCGCGCGTTCTCCGGAGACGAGGCGGCGGCAGCCCGGCTCAAGCGCGCGATGATCGGCGCTGCCATGGGCTTTTCCTGCCTTCATGCCGAAACTGCGCGCGATCACATGCCGCGCGTGTTTGCCGATGCGTCCGCGCAGTTTTGCGCTATGCTGCAAAGCGACTTCCCGCACCTTTCTGCCCAGATCGGGAACCTATTCCCCGGCCAAGTCATGCTGACGTGAACGCCCGCGACCTGAACTTCCCCGCCCTGCCCGCCTATACCGCGGACTGGTACGCCGTGCGCTTCGAGCCCATGCGCGGCACCGGCGAGGCCTTCACCTGCGCCATCCTGCTGCGCGACGCGGCCGGCATCGAGGTGCGAAAGGTGATTCGAGATGACATCCTGACGGCGCTCTTCGGGCAGCATGCGGGGCACGTGGAAAACATGATCGAGACCGTCCTCGACAGCCTGCGCGACTTTGCCCTCGAACATGAGCCAGCGCAGTGGACGCCGCCGCTGACCGGCTTCTGGCTGTCCGAGCGCCGCCGCGGCGCATCGCGCACCGAGCGAGCCGGGCTCTATCGCCAGGCCATTCAGCTGTCGGCGGCATTTGCCCAGCTCGACTACGCACCGCAGGAGCAGGACGAACAGCCCGCGCTGGAAGCCGCGCGGACCTTTATCGGCCGCGTTCGCGACCAGGTGCGCACCGTTCGCGCCGACCTCGAGGGATATTTCCAGCGTCAGGCGCGCATCGTCCCCAATGGGTCGCTGGTGCAGTTCGGCTTTCTCATGCCCACGCGCGCGGCGCACTTCGAGGTGCTGCGCCCTTCGACGCTGTCGACCTCGGTGCGCTTTGCGCGCGGCAAGCTCTACGAGCTCAAGAAGGCCCGCCCGCTCGTGCCGCTGGAGCGCGCGGCGCTGATCGTCGGCGTGCCGCACCAGGACGACCTGGGGTTCTCGGATCGACAGCACGCCGCAATCGAACGCGAGCTCGCCGAGCTGCGCCAGGAGGCGCAAGAGGATGAAACCGATGTGCTGGCTGCCGTGAGTGACAAGCAGGCGGCGAAGCATGTCATCGATGTCGCCAGTTAAAATGCCACCCTCACAAAGGAGCGCAACATGGGCGTGCTGAAGTTCTCCATGATCGTCATCGGCCTCGGCATCATGGCAACGGCTGTGATGATGGATACATCAGTCGGGGGAAACGGGTTTGGCGAGCGCGTGCATAACCTCTCCAAGGCGCAGCATCAAACGGTTCTGCTGATCGTCGGCGGCGTGATCTTTCTTGGTGGCGTGATGATCCGCAGGCGCGAGAGCACGAGCGCGGACGATCTGCGCAAGTGCCCGTTCTGCGCCGAGGACATCAAACAGGAGGCGCTCAAGTGCAAGCACTGCGGCGAACCCATCGAGCCTGCGGCCGCGCCGAAGGCGCCCGAGCATCCCCGCGACGCCCAGGCTGATAAGGCCGAGCAGCTCGGCGCCCGGCGAGACGGCCGGTTCTGGGTGTTCGAGGGGCGCCTCTTTGACTCCGCGGGAGACGTGATCTCCTTTGCATCGGATCGCGAAGCGTAGCAGCGGCCCTGCGCAGAATCGAAGCCCGCCGCGAGCGGGCTTTTTTGCGCCTGGTGTCAGCCCTGCGGTCGGGCTTCGATGGCGAGCTTGGCGATGTAGCCTGAACGGGTCTCCCCTGCCGCGCGGGCGTGCGCATCGAGCCGGGCCAGCACGCGGCGCGGCAAGGTGATGTTCACGCGCTCGGCCTTGTCGTCGAGGATGGCCGGATCGACTTCGGCCACGGCCCAGATCCAGCCGTCGAACTCGCGGTTGGCGCGGTGCGCCGCGATGGCGCTGGGCGCCGGAATGTCGCCGCCATCGTCCATCACCGCCTCGATCCACGCCGCAATGGCCTCCTTGGCGTTTTCAATCGCCTCATCGATGCCGCTGTCGGCCGCCGAGAAGCAGCCCGGCAGGTCGGGCACCACCACCCCCCAAGCGTGGTCCTCGCCGCCCGGTTCAATCGCAATCGGGTATTTCATCGTCGTCTCCTTCATTTGAGCCCAGCCTGCTTCAGCAGCTTGTGCGCCAGCCCTTTGCCCAAGTCCTTCTTCGGGTGCGGCACGCTGATGTGCCCCGGCTTGGTCGGGTGGCGGAATACATGGTGCGAGCCGCGCACGTTGGCCAGTGCCCAGCCGTCGCGCTCCAGGTGCTTGATCAGGTCTGCGCTGTTCATGGTGTGGATTATACACACTCAACGCGCCGCCCACGAGGCGGTTTTTTTGCGCGTGAAAATTCACCGAACGGTGTTGACATGAAATTCACCGTTTGGTGTAATCACCCCATCGCCACCCGCCAGTACAGCCCTGCCCGCCGGGAGACTCGGCAGGCCGGTACACCGGCAGCGGGGCGGTAAGTCGAACCCACCTCACCAGGAGCCCACCATGCAAACGTCTGCACACCCCTCCCCGCTACACACCCTCGCCGAGCGCGTCGCTGCGCTCAACCCCGACGCCGGCCGGATCGGCGCCGGCATGCTGGCCCAGCTCGTGACCGAGGCTCGCCGCGCCCTGGCCAATGGGGACGCAGTCGATGGCGGAGCACCGATCGCCATTACCTCTGCCGACCTGGCGGCCGCATTCACCGAGTGGGACCGCCGCTACCGCGAAGAGCCCGAGCGCTTCATGAGTGAAGTGCGGCGCCTGCTCGAGCAAACGCCCGAGACCTACGGCGAGATCGCGGCCCCCTACCTGGTGTCGATCCTGCAGGAGCTGTTGGGCACGGCCCGGGCGAACACGGAAAGCGGCAGCGAGCGCCACTTGTGCGCGTGGCTCGACGGCCGCGAGCCGGCATGGTGGAACCCGAGGCTCGTCGCCGAAGGCCTGCCCGTGCTGCTGCACGATCGGAGCCTGAACCGCTGCCTGCCGGGCAGCATCAAGCGGGTGGAGGGCGACCGGATCACGGTGAAGTATTGGTCGCCGGCGGGCAAGAGCTACCTCGACTTCTGCGCGAAGACGGGCAGCCACCTGCGCGGCAACTATCAGCTGTCGATGGTCGGCGACCTGTAAATGCCCTCGGCCGCCAGCGCCTCGATGAGGGTCCGGTGTGCGCTCAACAGCGCACACCGGCTGCCCCAGTTGTTGCCCGGGTCTTCGACCAACGGCACCAGGAAGGTGCCGCCGGGCGCAATGAAGTCCTCGATGGCCCGGTCGCGCGTGGCATCCAGAGTGAATTCCCAATCGGTGTGCAGCACGTTTTCTGCGCAGTGCAGAAATTCAAGCATTGCGGCCTGCGTTTGCGGCGACATCGGTTTGTTTTCCATGGCGGTTCCTTGTTCAAGCGGTTGATGGGTTTGTCTGGGTAGACGCACCCATTGTAGCGAGGAACCGCCACCCCTATTCCATTGGCACTTGCTGAGGAGATTGTCATGCAAGCCACCCCTTTGCTCCACCGCCTGGCCGAGCAGTCGATGCAGACAAGGCACGCCCTCGAGCGCGAGGCGCTCGCCCACCGCTACGACGAGCTGGCGGCGATCGCCCAGGCGCTGGGCGGCGCGCCGATCACCCTTATCGGCGTGACGCTGATGCACACGGGGCGCGAGTCGGCGCCGGGCGGGCGGGGCCGGCTCTCGAACGATGTGCTCGTGCACGCCGAGGCGATGGCGGTCGACGAGCCGGACGTGCGCGCCGCGCTGGCGGGGCTGCGGTCGTTCGGCAGCCCGCAGGGCAGCACCTTGTTCGAACACCGCGAGGCGCGCTGGCTGCTGTCGGTGCACTGGATGGAAACCCCCGCCGTCGTCGAGGAGATCGCAGCATGAAAAACCCCCTGAGCCCCATCGTGCGCCTGGCGCGCCGCCTGCGCCTGCGCGCTGCCGAATCGGATCTGGCCTACATGGAGGCGCGCGCGCCGGTGGCGATCGCCGAGCAGCGCGCGCACGTGAATCGCCTGCGCGCCGCGGCCGAGGCGCGCAGGAGATCGGAAGAGCACACGTCTGAACTCCAGTCACCTTGTAATCTC